>Ga0209515_10000029_pt1 | contig 274341 bp, 319 predicted proteins | sample Subgroupgradi54m_FD_187454 | JGI IMG/M metagenome (GOLD analysis project Ga0209515, IMG submission 187454) | Subsurface groundwater microbial communities from S. Glens Falls, New York, USA - GMW60B uncontaminated upgradient, 5.4 m (SPAdes)... ...
TTCATCTAACAATTAATTATTACAACAACAGAAGAATACACCTAGCGTTAAAGATGCCACCAGCCAAATTTAAAAGCTTATCTTTAACCGTTTAGAAAGACTGTATACCAAAGTGGGGACTTGACAGTCTTAGAAAAGAATAAGAATACAGACATGAATAAAGATATACACGAAGTACAAGCAAGTATTCTAAGAGAACTTTTATTTCATAACGGAACAAATTTTGCTGCTTTAAATAAAATTGGGATCACTAATGATCATTTCACATTTCATATAAAACAACTGATGAAAGAAGGAATAAAGGAAGATTTTTATTCTCATTACCCCTTTATCAAAATATGTTTTGAATTGAAGTTTTCACCTCTCCCATTTGCCTATTATATCTTTTCATATAAAATAAGATATGATTAAAAACACATTTCTTTTTCTCATTGCTCTTCTTGTCTTCACCCAAGGATTAATCTTATTTCACAACTCCCCTTTTGAAAAAAGTGAATATGACAGAATCTGCCACTCAATTTATGATGAAAAAGTTTGGATAGACACCTGTTATACGCCATACAACTTTGAAATAAAAACCTTTGAATTAGTAAGAAACGTAGAAATTGCAGGAGTAATTATTCTTCTTTTACTCCACCTTAAGAAGTTCCACCTCAAAAACTAATGTAGCATTTGCAGGAATCGCAGGAGGCGCTCCAGCTGCACCATATCCCAATTCAGACGGGATAATTAATTTTCTCTTTCCACCAATCTTCATACCAGCCACTCCCTGATCCCAACCTTTTATAACTTCCCCTGCTCCAAGATTAAAACTAAAAGGCGTTCTACCAGGATTAAGCGAGCTGTCAAATTTAGTGCCATCAGTAAGAGTTCCAGTGTAATTAACTGTTACTTTCTTGTGAGCAACTGCTTCTGCTCCAGTTCCGACTTTCTCGTCTTCAATCTTCAATTGACTTACTGTCGTAGCCGTAGGTGTTGATGTTGGAGCTGGTGTTGAATTATCCATCGGTGTCTCAACTTTAACACTTTTTGAGACCAAAACCAAGATCCCAATTATAATTACTACTATTCCAACTGAAAACAAAGCCTTCATTAATTAATACTACAATATCTGGCAGCACTTGGCAAGATCTGGTAAGATTAGGAAGTGGTAATTCCTCCAAAATATTTCTTAACAACTCAAATAAGCAAACTTCTTTCAGAAATTGAAGCAAATAAAGAAGTAATAGATTCTATCTCAACTCCTATCGAGATAGAACAAAATTTAAGAAGAAAATCCACCCTCGCAAGTTCCCTTTTCTCGGCCCGCATAGAAGGCAACCCCACAACTTTGGAAGATTACCCGAAGCTTCCCTCTCGTGACCAAAAACGTGTTGAAATAAATAATATATTAAGAGCCATTAACTGGATTTTTGAAAGATCTGCTCGAGACATTACAACCAAAGATATCTTAACCCTTCATAGCATTGCTCTAAAAGGAATTGAATACGAAGAATTGGGAAAGTTTCGAAAAAAACATGAAGGAGTTTTTACAGCCTCAGGCGTTGTTGTTTATCATGCTCCTCCACCCTCTCAAATTGAAAAGTTAATTGATAGACTTTTAAAATATGTAAATAGCGACAAAGAAAGCCTGGCGCCAATAAGAGCGATTCTTGTCCACTATATTTTCGAGAAAATTCATCCTTTCACTGACGGCAGCGGAAGAGTTGGCCGTTTATTACTTCTCATGGTACTAGGGAAAAGTGGATACGGATTTAAAGGAATCCTGCCATATGAGGAAATCATTGATAAAAAACGCGAAACTTATTACAAAATGCTTGAGGAACCAGAGCGAGATGCAACCAACTATGTGGAGTTTATGCTTGAGGTCGTGCGCGATGCATCAAGCATGACTAAAAAAGAGATTTTAGTTAAAAAAGAACCACAAGTCATTGATTATCTTCTTCCTCGCCGAAGCGAAATTTATAACATCATAAAAGAACAAAAATTAGTTAATTTTGATCAGATAAGAAGAAGATTTTTAAAAGTTAACGAAAGAACTCTGAGGTATGACCTCAAAAAACTTCAAGACGCGGGCCACATTCGAAAACTTGGAACAACTAAGGGAGTATATTATTCCTTGACAAATAAGTAAGGAGAGTTATAATAAAGTAAGGAAAATAAAACATGGTACTTACTACAACTTTCACATCAAAAGGCCAAATCACCATCCCTAAAAAAATTAGAGAGAAAAATAAATACAAAATTGGTCAAAAAGTTGATATATACCCCACTAACGACGGTGGTTTTATAGCAAAACCTCATAGGAAGTCAAGGATAATGGAGTTTGCTGGATTTTTAAAACACCTCGATAAAGGTGAGAATTTAAATGAAGTTCGAAAGATTGCACAGGCAAATGCGGCTCGTTATATCGTTAGTAAAATGAAATGAAAACAACTGCGATTGATACGAATGTCCTCTTGGATTTTGCTCTCAAAAGAAAACCTAGATATAAAAGTGTTAGTGACTTATTTCAAGATTGTACTAACTTGAAAGTTAGAATCTACATTTCTTTAGCCATTTTTCTTGAAGCAGAGTGGGTTTTAAGATCTTATTACAAGCAACCAAAAGAAATCATAACATCTTTTTTTGAAGAGTTAATACTAATTCCCAACTTAATGACAGATAAAAAGGATAATCTAAAATTATCTCTTAGTTTATATAAAAATTCAAAACAAATAAGTTTTACTGATTGTATGATTTTAGTACAAATCAAAAATTATAAATCTGATGAGTTTTTAACTTTTGATAAAAATCTTGAGAAAGTTTACAATTCACTACTCTAAACTAACCACTTTAGCTGGCTTTTTGAAGATTTGATAACTTAAAACTATACAAATTAAAGCAAAGACACTTCCCCCCAAGTACGGCATTGGAATCGAAATCGTTGCAAGTATTCCACCTAAAATTGGGCCAAAAATTAAACCAATACTCATATATGATGCATTTACTCCCTGAATTTCTCCTTGAGATTTTTCATCAGTTTCCTTAGATAGTAGTGATTGAATCAAAGGATTCACAAAAGCATTCGATAGAGAAAGAAAAATTGAAACAAGAATAAACACAGCATAGCTTTTAGTAAGATATAGGGCAAAAAAAGTTATGGCTGACATGATTAATGAATTAAGTAATAATTTCTTATCTTCTACTCTTTTTGATACTCTAGGAATAATAAGAGCTTGAGCAATAAAACCCACAATTCCAAAAATTGTAAAGTTCAAAGCCACTTGACTGGATGTTAACCCTAATATTTTTACCGAAAAAGGTTGATAAGCATAAATCAAAAGCCCAAATGAAAGTGAATAAATTAGTGAAACAAGTAGAGTTTTGCCCACGTTTTCGTCCATAACCGCTTTGGCAAGCTTTGGAAAATCAAAAAGTTTAGTATTAGCTACCTGGCCCATGTGTTTATTTGTCTCAGGCAAATAAATCCATGTGATAACAACTGAAATAGCTGTAACAGCTGCCGCTATTATAAACGGAAGCGATGGGTTTATTCCAACTGTCAAAGCAGAAATTGCAGGTCCTGCAACAAACCCAATTCCAAAGGCTGCTCCAATCAATCCAAATCCCTTTGCCCTATCTTCTGGTTTTGTAGTGTCCGATATTACGGCTGTCGCGACAGGAATGTTTCCAGCAGTCAAGCCATCAAGTGCTCTTGCTATGAATAAAAATATAGCAGACGGCGCAAATGCCATAATAACAAACGAAACTACTGTCCCAATTAAAGAAATAACAAGAAGAGGCTTACGACCATACATGTCAGAAAATCTTCCAATTACAGGAGTTGATAAAAATTGACAAAGAGAAAACAAAGAAAATAACAATCCATTTCCTAAATCCGACAAGCCAAAACGCTTAGAATAAGAATAAAGAATGGGAATAATTATTCCATATCCAAGAGCATTAACTACAGCAATAAGAGCAATAACCAAAAGTGATTTATTATTTTTAAACACGAAAGCATATTTTAACCGATAAGACAACGATTGATCAAGCATTAATATTTACGTATAATTATTTTTGTGACCAAATACCAAGAATACTTCAAGCTCATGCTTGAAAATAACAAAGAACTTTTTGATGAATTTAAACAGATTCATGATAGATATGGCATGGAAAGAGACTTGCCTGCGCAGGCAGGAAAACTTCAAGACGAATTCAATATTATCGGCAGCAAAGTTCAAAATGTAATACGAGACTGGGAAGACAAACTCTGTGGAAGATCAGAGGGGTCTGGTTACGCAAGTTTTACAGGGGGCCTTGCCCAAAAATTCCAAGATGAGATCCGAAAAGCCTTTCCTTTTATAGACAGCGTTGGCATTATTATAGAAACAGCTCCAGCCCTAGCCGTACCTGAAGAATCAGTTTTCAGCCTGAAAAAAATAAATCTCTAGCCGTCTACCGTTGAAAATTAATATTAAAGTCTAAATTTGGAGCACTTAAATCCGTTTGTTTGACGTCACTAGTATCTAACTGCTTTTGAAAATTTTTAAGATCGTCTTCAATTTTTAATACCCCACTATCAGTTGCATAACGGCTCGCATTCAAAATTACATTAGGTGCAGGTGTAACTGAAATCGGGCTTGGACTAGGAAGAAGAACCGGCCTATTTTGTTTTTTGCCAAAAAGCGCAACAAGAATAGAAAGAGCAAAAATAATGAAAAACAAAGCAACAATAAAAACTACCAAAATTCTAGTATTTTTCGGGAGAGCGTTAAATTTCAATTTCAAATTATCAATAAAAACTTTAGTTTTATCGCGCGCTGATGTAGGGGTTTGATTAATCAAACCTTGCGTGTTGTTAACCTGCTGCGGCTGCGGTTGTAGTTGTTGTTGAACTGGTTCCATAATTAATTAGTTTTAATTTGCGTAATCATCTGCAAAAGTCCTTGATTTGCTTCCTTCAAATAAGAATTAGAGTCGCTTAAATCCGTCTGTGCACTCTGAAATTGACTATTTGCACCATTTGTCTGTTGATTAGCAGGTTTAATCGAATTTACCAAGTCTTTTGCTTGACTGTCTTTATCCTGACTCCTACTTATTTTATTGGTAACATCCACCAAAAGCCTTTCAACACTTGAAACATCTTTGTCTTGATTAGACTTAATTTCAGCAATTTTTGCTTGAATTGTAGTTATCTCGCCGTTTAATTCCCCTCTTATGTAATTATTATTTGCAATTCCAAGATCAACCAAACTTGCATAAATAACCAAAATAGTCGGGCCATTAAACTGCTCCTTTGCTTGATCTGAGTCACTAACTAAATCAGAAAGACTCCCAGCAGAACTAAGTTTATTATTATGAGAATTGTACCAAGAAATCTCAGTATTGATTTGACTCGTAAGTGAACCTTTGTCAGTATCGCTCATCCCTTTCACATCTTTAATTTTTGCTTGAAGCGCAGTTAGGTAAGAAGTTACAACATTATCTCTATCTTGAAGCATCTTTAAAGTTGCTGACTTTGCTTTGTCAGACGAATCAAGGCTTCCCGAAGCAAAATAATTCGCACGAGCCGTCAAATAATTATTATGACTAACCTGATAAGTTCCAGTTTTATTTATATAATCCTGATAACTAGAAGCATAATCAGCTCGCACTTCGCGAGCAAAAAATACAAAAAATAAAACAAAAATCAAAACTCCAAAAACTTTTTTCATACTAGTAATTAATTTTAATTCTACCACTATCCATAAATGCAGTCGACCCATTTAAAGACTTCAGTTGAATCACATAACTATTATTTCCCTGCCAAAAACTAAGTTGCCCCGAAATAACATCAGCCGAAACACTTGTGTTCGTTATAGAAATTTCAGATCCATTAACAGCAATTCCATGAGTTTTATCAAAAATCCTCGCATAAGTTGTTCCATTTGCATTGTTAACTCTCAAATTCGCATCCCATGTTGAATACGCTTTTGCACCATAATCACCAATACTCAAACTAAAAGCAGTTCCAGCAACCTCAGCCCAATCAGTATTCTGAGTTGACCCTCCACTAATAGGAACGTAAGTAATTTGATTCGCCTTAGCCGCTGGCGAAGAATAAACAACCACTACTTTTGGTGTGGGCGTTGGCCCCGATTCAATCGGGGTCGGTCTAGCTACTGGCGTAGGAGCTTGATTGATCAAGCCCTGAGCTGGAATAGTTGTAGGCCTTGTAGTCGGCTGGCTTAAAATGTTCTTAATTTGCAAAATTTCATATTGAACAAAAATAAAATTTCCAACCAAAAAAGCTAAAAAAACAAAAATCACAAACCAAATAGCACGGTCATTGTGGTGTGGCAGCATCACTTACAGTATAACGTATATCCTATACCTTGTCGTCTTTCAGACGATAACCCATCTCGACTATCTCGTCTCGAATTTTATCTGCTTCTTTAAATTTATTTTCTTTTCTTAAAGCTTCTCTTTTTTGCAATAATTCTATTATTTCCTTCGGCAGTTTCTTTCTGGTTTTTACGGCCGCAAGGCCGAGATTTAATCCTAATACCTCATCAAAATACATAGCAAGATCATATTTATCGGAAGTAGGAACGTTAGACTTAAGCATTTCCCAAAAAGCTGCCAAGGCTCTTGGAGTATTCAAATCATCATTCATTGCTTCAACAAAATCACTTCTATATTTATCAAGCTTTTTTAATTTCTCGTCTGAAAGCATATCTCGCTCACTTGTCTGTCTCAAAGCAACAACTTGTGTTCTTAATTTTTCAAGTGCATTGGAAGCTGCTTCCAGTGCTTCCCAAGTAAAATTAAGCGGTTTTTTGTAATGAGCAGTCAAGTAAAAATAACGAAGAGCAATTGGATCGAAATTCTTTTTAATCACATCGTTTATCGTATAAAAATTTCCAAGAGACTTACTCATCTTAATTCCGTCAACTGTAAGAAAAGCATAATGAACCCAATATTTAACAAATGGATGTTTTCCTGTAGCTGCTTCGCTTTGCGCTATCTCATTGGGATGGTGAATCGGCAAATGGTCAATTCCTCCAGTATGAATATCAAATTGTTCCCCTAAATATTTCATACTCATTGCAGAACATTCAATATGCCAACCAGGAAATCCATCTCCCCAAGGAGAATCCCAATGCATCGTGTGATCACGAAATCTTCCAATTCGCTTAAACCATAAAGCAAAGTCAGCAGGGTTCTTTTTATATTCCCCCTCTTGCACTTCGGCCCTAACAGCAGTTTTTTTCTCAGAAAGCCTTTGCCCAAAAAGCTTTCCGTAATCTTTAAATTTTGCTGTATCAAAATAAACCGCTTCAGGCGTATCGTACCCATACCCATTAGCAATTATTTTTTTAATGAGTTCAATTTGTTCAGGGATATTATCAGTTGCTTTACAAATGATGTTTGGCCTCAAAATATTAAGTTTATCCATCTGCTCGTAAAAGTCGCGAGTAAAAAAATCTGCAACTTCCCAAACAGTTTTATTTTGTTTTTTAGCTCCTTTTTCAAGTTTATCCTCCCCTGCATCACTATCAGACACTAAATGCCCGACGTCCGTTACATTTTGTACGTGCTTCACTTCATATCCAAGGCTCATCAAAGTCCGCCTCAAAATATCATCCATAGTATACTTACGTCCGTGGCCAATATGAGCATAATCATACGCAGTAATCCCACAGGTATACATTCCAACATGAGGAGGATTAATTGGAGTAAATTCTTCCACTTTTTTTGTGAGCGAATTATAAAGTTTCATTAATATATATTATCAAGTTCGCTGGTACTTTTCGACAAATAATCTTTTGCGCTCTTTAAATATTGAACTGATGGTAAAAAAACATACGGATTACCCTCAAAAGACTTTGCCATAGACAAGACTCCACTGAATATTTGTTTAGTTCTTCCCAGCCAAAAACGGTCAACTCTAGAGAGAACTGATTTTAAAAGGGAATCAACACGAATACCATAACTTTCTCCAGATAAAAGTAAAGACAGTATGTCAATCTTATCTTTTAATCTTAAATCTGATTTAGAAGTGTAATTAACAATATCTAACTTCAAAATAAGACAGTCAGCAATCGTAGGAACAGAAGCATTTTCCCTAACAATTACAGGTTCAGTAATAAAGTTATCTGGGAATCCTCCCAAAACTCTATTGTTAAAATGAATTTTATTATGACTAACTTCGGACGGACTATACAAATCAAGATCAACCCATCTTTGTTTCGGATCCAGAAAACCTTTTCCTTTCCCGTTTATTTCACAAGAGGCCTTGTCAGGAAAATGAGGATGTTTATATTTAATTTCAAACGCCTTATCCACACTTCTTCTTTCTATACCTTTGATTAATTTAGCAGAACCTCCCCTTTCAAATATTGCAATATCTATATCCTCAGTTCCTCTCCAACGAGGCAAAGCTTTGGTACCAACCACCTCTCGAAGATGTAAAAACGCAGCAAAACCTCCAATAAAAACCATCTTCTCTGGTTGAATACCAGAATGTTTTGATGCCTCAACAAGCTCTAAAGCAGTTTGTTGTACCATATACCATTTCATTCTAGGTTGGATACGGTAATCTATTCTTTCACTCATGCAGAAATTATATCAAAAACAAGGGAATAATTCTATTCTGAAGCGGCTATCAAACTTAAATACTTTGGAAAGTTATCTTCTCAAATTTCTCAGATTTAAACTCTGCCATATTTTCACTCGCATCTAAAACTTCAACTCCCAAAACTTTACCTTTCTTGTCTTCATCAACCATTATAGAATCAGAAATCTTTCTCGTTTGAGAGTATTTCCCTTTTGCGAACTCTATATATAAAGCATCGTTTTTTTTGTCGTATTTGATTTTCATAGTGTAATCATTTCAAGTTTTGCTTATTTTAATAAATATGCTGTAATAACAACGATTTTATTACTTTCCATTACTGTTACTACTTCCAAGATCTTACCATGAATTTTCTTCTGAAACAACTTTCTGTTTTTATAACTTTCTACAATTTCACTTGGTTTATTAATGGCTTCCCTTATTTTTTTCTGAGAAATTCCTCTCGAAATCAACCTCTCTTTTGAATGTTTAGAAAATATTATTTTCATATTTTATCCACTTGGTGGCTGTCTCATCTCAACATGCTGTTGATTTCTTTTCTTGAATGAATTCAGCATTCCTCTTCCTTTTTTACTTATCACTTGAGGAAAAGAATCTTTCTTTTGAGCATTTTCTGCCATTTCTTTTCTCACCTTAACTGCTTCCATCTGAGCTTTCAAAACCTCTCTTTGCTCGCTACTCAAATCTCTTATATAGTTCTTGAGAGGTATCTCTTCTCCTTCAGAGATCTTTCTTTGCAACTCTTTAAATAAATTATCACGTCGAATCTGCTCAAGCTCGCTTTTGTAATCATTCAAAAAACTCATATCTTTTGGTTTGGGCTGTTCTTGTTGAGCTTCCTTTTGTCCTTGTTCTTCTTTCTTTTCAGGAATCTCAATAGGAGCAATTTGTTCTCTCGTTGACTTTAAAAATTCATTTGATTCATAAGCAACCTGTTTTGCAGTATTAACTGCAACTTGCTTGGCGGTTTGTTTCAGCATTACAATTCTCTTCTTCCTTCAAGAGCTTGAGTCAAAGTCATGTCATCAGCATACCCAAGATCGGCTCCAGTCGGAATGCCCATTCCCAATCTGGTAATTTTCAAAAACTTGTTACTTGTTACTTTTAACTTTTGGCTTATATACATTGCAGTTGCGTCTCCCTCCATTGTCGGATTTGTCGCAATAATAATTTCTTTTACAGTATGCCCATTTGTAGCTTTCGCCCTCTTAATCAAAGCCTCTATATAAAGCTCATCCGGCCCAATATTGTCAAGAGGACTAATAGCTCCATGGAGGACGTGATAAAGCCCATTGTATTTCCCCATTTTCTCAAAAACCAAAATATCAAAAGGCTCTTCCACGACCAAGATCTTACCAAGATCGCGCTTGTTATCAGTACAAATTAAACATGGATTAGCTTCACTAACATTTTTACAAATTTCACAGACCTTTGTCAGCTTTTTCAAATTAGTAAGGCTCTCAGCAAAAAAGGCAATCTCGCTTTGAGGAACCCGGAGCATATAAAAAGTAAGGCGCTGAGCCGTCTTTGGCCCAATTCCAGGAAGTTTCTCAAAAGATTCAATAAGATCAGATAGTGGTTTGGCAATTTTCATTGTGGCGTAATCTCAAATATAGCAGCAGTATTAGGATTCATCAATTCCAAAGTTGACCAATTAGCCGAATCAGTTACAACGTCAATATCACGAGCATTTCCTGCTCCCCAATTAATTCTCCTAAATCTAAATTGCTTCATAGGCAAGTTTACAAAATTCAAAGGCACCGCTTCAGTATGTTTCCCCTCCGGATCATAATTAACAACTAGTATTCTAATACTTTTTCCATCATTTTTAGCAAATGCTTTCACCCAGCTTCCTTGTCCAGTAACACGAATTCTATTTCCAATCATATTATTCAAAAATAAAAGTGCATTATAACGAGGTTTTGCTACCCCTTCATGATTCAAAATTCCCCATTTATTAGTGGGTCCATCTTTAATTTCAAAACTAAAAATTTTACTAACCAAATCCTCCAAACTTGCAGCTGCCGCAATCGCATGAATTGCCCCAAACCCATTATCATAAACTGGACTATTATTACTATCGGGTCCAATTTCAGAAATAATAAGTTCAATATTATTCGATAACCCTGATTCCAATAACCAAGCTCGCCCGTTAACTGCATTATTTTCAAAATTATCCAAATTAGTCGAATATTTATGCCAAGAATAAAAATCCAACCTTAAATTATTAGCTAGAACAAATTTTGCAAAATCCTGACTCCAACTTTGATAAAGCTGCGTCGTTGCCGGTCCACCAATTTTAAAAGAACGAACCCCGCTCGCTCGATTTGCACCAGCTACACTATGTGCATACAAATCAAAATAATTCTTAATTCCATAAGTCTTCCAGCCTCCAAACAGATCCGGTTCATTTCCAACTTCATAATAAACGTTATTAATACCAAGTGTTCCACTTATGTGTTGAACTAAATTTTGTACTTTTGACTCCCAGTCAGTCCAATTAATTGGGGTTTCGGGTAGTGGTGAAAGAGAAAGAAAAGGCTTTGCACCTGTTGTTGTTATATCATTTATTGTTGCATCTAAATTTGTCCAAGAGGAATCAATGTTGTAAAAATCAAAAACGTGGTCAATACGAATATAATTAGGGTGAAGCGCTGCAACTGAAGGAACTACATTTGATAGCATTCTTCCCTTTTCCTCTCCCCCTTGAGCTAAATTTTTCCAGGAATAATTACTATCAGGAAATGAAGTTCCAGCATCAATCACCAAGTTAGAAGGAATTCCACCAGCTTTACCAAAAAAACCAACTTGCCTTCCAACCAAAAAAACTCCAATAGGAACCCCAGCCAAAATCACAAGGATAGAAAATATCCTGAAAAACTTTCTCATCTAAAACTAATATTAATCCAATTAGAAGCCTTTTAGAAGTCCTGAGAGTCCACCGTCTTCCATCATCTTTTTAGCAGAATCTTTTTGCACTTTATCAAGCGCTTCATTAATCGCTTTAACCAAATCTGGCTGCGGTTCGCCGTCCATCTCTATATACTCAACTTTCTGATCTCCAGTCACTTTAACACTCCATTTTCCCTTTTTAAGGGTATAAGTAATTAGTTTCAACTTCTTCTGCATGAGAAGTGCGGAAGAACGCATTTTTCGAAGTTCATTTAATTGTCCTAGTTGGTCAAAAGGGCTCATCCAAATATCTCCTTTGCTGCATCAATTATATCCTTGTCTGCTTGGGGAGTCAAAGTTTCAACTTCCTCTTTTTTCTCCCTTACTGGCTTCTCTATCAACTCAAAACTCAGCTTCACAATCTCCACGTCAACAATTTTTTGGCAAATATCCTCCAAAAGCCTCATATTTTTACCGTCCTCAAGGCGATCCTTATGAAATTGATAATAAACTCCAACATTCAAATTTTTACCATCAAAACTTATTGGTTTAGCGGACCTAAGAAGAGCTTCAATACTAACATTTTTCTCACGAATATTTTGCAAAATTTTATTCCAAGTCACTTCATCCAGAGATGACACTGGAAGAATCTCTTCTTTGTCTTCTTTTCGTTTTGGCGAAGAATCTTTTGGCGCAAATTCGAAGAATTTGATTACAGCAATCTCAATAGGTAGTTGCAAGATAGGGCTAATCTGTTTTTTAGCTTCCATCATGAGTTCATTTAGTTTAATCAAATCCTCAATAGAAAAATTTTCCAATCCATCTTTTCCTAAGCCATTTTTGCCAAGTATGCTTATATGAATTTCATTAAACAAACTCTCCATAAAATTTTTAATAGATATCCCATTTTTTACTAAATCTTCAATAAATTCTAAAGCTTTTTTCACTTCGTTTTCTTTTAGAATCTCAAAAAAACTATTTATATCACCACTGTTTTCTAAAATATCATTCTCCTTTATATCCTTTGTTTTAAGACTAAGATTTTCAAGAATCTTTACAGCATCACGAAAACTTCCATCGGAGAGTTTTGAAATTTTTTCAATTGCTCCTTGCGTAATTTTTAGTTTTTCTCCTTTCGCCACACGATTCAACTGTCTTCCAATATCTTTTACTGTCGCTTTGATAAAATTAACTTGGGTCAAACGAGAAATTACAGTCCCCGGTAATTTTTCAGGGTTCGTTGTAGCTAAAATAAAAACAACATGGGCAGGTGGTTCTTCAAGAGTTTTCAAAAAAGCGTTCGCTGCTTCAAGCGTCAACATATGAGCTTCATCAATTATGTAAACCTTTTTGTGAGCTTGCGCTGGAGCCAAATAAATCCCTTCCTTTAAACTTCTAATATCATCAATTCCGCGATTGCTTGCAGCATCTAGTTCAATTATATCAATATTATTTCCCTTAGTTATAGAAATACAAGAATCGCAATTATTACACGGTTCCAGCCTCATCGGCTGGTCCGCCGGTGGAGCGGACTCGCAATTTATAATTTTAGCCAATATTCTAGCAGCTGAAGTTTTACCAGTTCCTTTTGGCCCCGAAAACAAAAAGGCATGAGGTAGATTTTCTGATTTAATTATATTTTTTAAATCCTCACGAACAGACTCCAAATCCAATTCATCAATAGTTTGCGGTCGATATTTTAAATATAGTGTCATTTGTTACTCAAATTAACACAATTAATGATGTATGCCAACTAGGTGAAGAGTCCCATGTTTAGCAAGGTCAACAAGAACTTCCTCTTTATCATTTAAAATCACAATCTGGCCCAAATAATTTTTCAAATCAGGCGGAAAAACAAAATCATCAGTTTTATTCTCAGTAAAAGTAAAAATGGGATGCTCATACACCTCGTCTTTGTAATATTTCTTATTTAGCTCATCCATTTTGTCTTTATCAACAATAGCTACGTCAACCAAAGCATCAAAAATATTATTTTCCTTAAGTGTTTTTACTATCGCCTCCTCAATTCTCTTGAAGCTAATCTCATAGCCTCCCGTATTAACATTTATGCAAATCATACTAATTTTTGGCGAACTCGCAAAGCTACTTTTCCTCCATCAGCATTTCCTTTAGCTTTTTGCATAACAATACCAATAACTTTCCCCATTTGACTAATATCTTTAGCACCCGTTTCAGATACTGCTTCGTCAACAAACTTAGCAAGCTCTGCTTCAGTTATTTCAGCTGGAAGAAATTCTTGCAAAATTTCTAATTCTTTTTCTTCCGCATTTGCCCTGTCAGGTAAATTCACTTTGCGATAAGCCTCAATCGCATCTTTTCTCTTTTTGGCTTCTTTCTTAACTATCGCAAATTCTTCTTCTTCAGTCATCTGAGGATGGTCAATTTGATAATTATGAATTTCAGCCGATAAAAGCTTTAAAGTCGAAACTCGAATTCCGTCCCTTGCTTTCATAGCCACAATTATCTTCTGATTAAGATTATGTATTATCATTTTCTAAATTACCTCCCAATAAATGCCAGTGGATGTGTTGTACGGACTGGTATTTTCCACCATTAAAAACAAGTTTGTAAGCATTTGTTATATTTTTCATTTCAATAATTTTTTGAGCCGCTTTTGCCATCTCAATAAAAACATCCTTGTGTTTATCTTCCAAATTCATGAAGGTAACAATATGAACTTTTGGAACAATTAAAACATGAACGTGAGCTGCTGGATCAATACTGGAAAATGCAATAACAGAATCATTTTCAAATTGTACATCTCCTTTAGCTTCGTGATTTGCAATCTTACAAAAAATACAATCTGCCATGAAGGTATTATAACATGATGCTATAATACTCCATGACTGAAAAGAAAGAATTTTCTCCATATGTTTTAGATTTTATTCAAGCAATGAACAAAGCTCAGTCTAAAGGAGTAATTAGTCTTTTAATGTTCATAAGAAACACACAGATGGCAACCGCAACGCTATTAAAAGACGATACACTATCTAATGAAGAAAACAAGTTAATTTTTCAAATCAACGAGAAAAGAGAAAGACAAGAACTTCTAACAGAAAATGAAAAAACAGACTTCGCAAAACTAGCTGAACAAGTACTTAAAAAACACGGCCTATTAAGAAATTAATTCTTTTTAGTAATACCAGGAATTTCATTTCTAGAGTGAGCAATTGAAAGGGAACTCTTATCAGTACTTCTCTTAATTTCAACCTCTTTCGTAATATTTAGATCAGTAACACGTATTTTTGCACCCAACCCCGCATGAATAGCAGCGATAGGCATTTCAACCCTAGCTATTTGTTGAGATTTAAGTTTTGCAGCATCTCTTCTCATACGATCATTTTGATAAGTTGCTACTCCTGTCAATTGTTCTTTAGTAAAAGCAGAACCAGGCTTTATTCGGTTCATTATATCCACACGCCTTTCTGAAGAAAGATTCTTTAATATCCCTGGTTTACCCACATTTGCAAAAGGGTCCACTCCTTGACGAATTTCTGTAGTTTTATCAGCCATATCCAATCCCATTCTTCCATAATTTAAAGATTGTGTCAAACCATTTTCCTTACCCATAAGGCATATTTTAGCAAAAAAGACCTTCAAAGTCAAATTACTATAGGGGAAAGTTCTCCTCCAGCAAAATCAGTACATTTCTTTCTCTCGCTTTTCCTAAAACCAGAAGCAAACCAGTAAACAATTGTGCTGGAGTTATCGCACCGTCAGATTCATCTTTTCTATCAACATCCATAAGTTATTTTAACCTTTTTACTACTTCCTCTAAAGATACCAGTTCTGTCTTCTCTTTATTTCTTTCTTTCCATTCAATCTTATCCCCCGACTTTTGCGAAGCCACCAATCTAACTGGAATTCCAATTAAATCACTATCTGCAAATTTTTGTCCTGCACCTAATTGTCTATCATCCCACAAAACATCAATTCCATTTTTTTGAAGTTCTTCATAAATTTTCTTAACATTTTTAGATCCTGGTAATTCAATTAGATGTACATCAAACGGAGCAATTTCTTTATTCCAAATTATTCCTCTATCATCATGACTTACTTCTACCGAAGTTCCCATAACTCGAGTTGAACCAATACCATAACTTCCAAAGTAAACTGGTTTTTTATTTCCTTTTTCATCTATGTAATTAACATTCATTTTCTCTGAGTAATAAGTACCAAATGGAAAAATATTTCCTACTTCAATTGATTTTTCTTTTTTGATATCAGTGGAGCCACATGATGGACACTTCTTTTCCATACCTTTTTCGTAAACTTCTTCATTAACTCCCCAACCACATTTGTTACAAACATAAATTATATCTTCCCCAGCTTCTGCAGGAACTTGAAATTCATGGGTATGATTTTTTGTAAATACTCCTCCACCAGCTTCAGTGATTTTAAAATCAAATCCAATTCTTTTAAAAATTCTTGAATATGCTTTCTTCACTTCTTCATAATAATTATTAAAATCTTTTTCATCTGTATGAATACTATATAAATCCTTCATCACAAATTCCCTTCCTCTTAAAATTCCAGATTTTGCACGAAGTTCATTTCTAAATTTCGTAGAAAAATGATAAAGAGCAATTGGGAGATCTTGATAACTATTTAAATGTTTACGAACTAAATCTAAAAAGATTTCTTCATGAGTAAAAGATAGTGCAAACTCTTTTTCTCTCGTATCAGTTAGTTTGTACATTATCTCATCTGCTGTTTCCCAACGTCCTGTTTCATTCCAAATTTCTTTTGGGTGAAGAAGCGGCATTAAAACTTCTTGTGCTCCTGTTTTATTTAATTCTTCACGAATAATATTATTTATTTTAGTAACAACTCTTAAACCAAGTGGCAACAAAGTCCAACTTCCAGCCATTAATTGATCTGTGAATCCAGCACGAACTAAAAGTTTATGATTAATACTTTCAGCATCTTTTGGCGCTTCTTTTTTTGTTTTAGGAAAGAGTTTCGACTGTAGCATTTGAAGTTATTGTAACATAAACCTACTTCTGATTAAGAAGAGAATTTGCATACTTATCAATCCCTCCAGATTTAATTAGAGCCGGAATTTCATGACTTGTGATTAAAACCATTAGCCCAATTAAAACCGCAAACCCAACCAAATAAACCTTCTCTTCAAGCTTTGCAGTCATCTTTTTTTTAGTAATTGCCTCAACAATTATTAGAAAAACTCGCGACCCATCAAGTGGTGGAAACGGAATTAAATTTATAATCGCAAGATTAATAGAAATCACTCCAACCAAATTAATAAGAGGCAAAATCCCAAGTTCAGCAATTAATTTAAAAATAGCAATAATTCCAACTGGTCCCGATACCCCTTTGGGAGATTCTCCCCGACTCACACTCTGAGCAGCGCTCCCTAGTCCAAATACAGTCAATTTAGTTAGTTCAACTGTTTGTTTAAAACCATACCAAACTGAAACAAAAGGCCTTTGCCAAATTGGGGGAAAATTAGCTTCTTGTATATCTGTAAACTCCACCCCCAAAGATCCTTCACCATTAGGCGGATTAGTTCGAGGCGTAAGCTTAAAATCAATATCTTTATTATCTCTTTTAAAAGTAAGTACAATCTCTTGCCCTTTAAATTTCGCTATCTCATTTTTGAATTCATCATCGCTATTAACCTCTTTCCCGTTCACTTTTTGTATAACGTCTCCCTCTTTAATGGCAACAAGTTTAGCAGGCGACTTCTCACTAACTTTTGTTATAACCAAATTAATTTTTCCAGGAATTCCCAAAAACCAAAAAATAATAGCAAAACAAACAATTGCCAAAAAGAAATTCATAATAACTCCCGCAAGAGTGATAAAAATCCTCACAATTTTACCTTTATTTGTAAAAGCCTTTTCAGGATATAAAACCTGATCGCTTGAAGTCTCGCCGTGAAGTCTCACAAACCCTCCAATCGGAAGTAAATTCAAAGAATAAATAGTGTCCCCAATTTTCTTGCCAATGATGCGGGGTGGCAACCCAAGTCCAAATTCTTCCACCCAAACTCCATTTCTTTTGGCAACAATAAAATGCCCAAATTCATGAATCATCACAAGAGCCGAAAAAGCAATTATTATTTTTACAATAATTAGAAAAAGAGACAAAATGGAAAGCATCTAACTATTGTAGCAAAAGATATTACTAAGTGTTAGTTGACAAAAAAAATTTAATAACTTAATAATGAAACACGTTAACAAAGAATGATTTAGGCGCAATTGAGAGTTTGTTTGACCGAAAATTTGATGATAAATTTAATAAAAATTTCGATTCAGCTTTTGACAAAAAAGTTAAACCAATTAGTAAAAAATTAGATAAAATACAAAAAACTTTAGACCTAACAATTAGATTGTTTGATACAGACGTTTTAGACCTGAAAAAACGTGTTGAAACTCTTGAAGCACATCCAAACTTAAATTTAAAGTTGCATTAACTCTGACTTTTTCTTCTCACCCAATTGTTCGATTTTTGCAACAAATTCATCAGTCAAATTTTGCAAGTTCTTCTCGAATGCAAACTTTTCATCTTCCGTGATTTTTTTCTCATCAAACTCTCGTTTTATAGCATGCATAATATCTGCTCGAATTTGCCTCACATGGACTTTGCACTCTTCTAATTTGACTGACAAAAGTTTTACAAACTTCTCGCGATCCTCCGTAGTTAAAGCCGGAACTGAAATTCTAATAATTTCCCCATCAATATTCGGGTTCATTCCAATGTTAGCCGATTCAATTCCTTTTTTAATTTCACCAATTACTGATTTATCCCAAGGATCAATAATCAAAGTTTGTGGATCAGGTGAAGTGACCGAGGCAAGCTCCAGAATGCGCAGACGTTGCGCCCCTCCATAAACTACCACTTCAAGGTTGGAAACTAAAGATGGTGTCGCTCTGCCAGACCTAATCGTCCCAATAATTTGCACCAAACTATCTAGAAGACCTTGCATTTTCTGCTTTACTTGCGATTCATCCATAAGTTTTTACTTTCCGACTTCAAACCTCACAAATCTTCCAATTTTTATATTTTCCCCAGTTTTTGAAGAAACTTCTTTCACTAAATCAATTATTTTCTTTTTAGTGTCTTTAACAAACTCCTGACTTTCCAATTCTTTAACATCTTTTGGATTCATGGATGCAATTTGAAGACCTAAATTCTTAGCAAGTTCATCTGTTAATTCATTTTTGGCCACAAAATCAGTTTCAGTAAGTACTTCAACTAAAACACCAATTTTATTTGAATGATGAATATAGCTATGCACTATTCCCGCACTAGTTACACGATCAGCTCTTTTTGCAACCTTTTCAAATCCTTCTTTGCGAAGAATTTCAAAAGCTTTTTTCTCATCTCCTTTAACTTCTTTAAGCACAGTTTTCACTCTCATAACTCCAGCGCCACTTTCATCTCTTAATTTTTTAATTTGATCTGTAGAAATCTTCATAACAATGCTTCTTTCATCAAATCTAACACATAATCAAGTGCTTTACCTGCGTCGTCATTCATAGGAATCGGGTAATCAATCTGATCTGGGTTTGCATTAGAATCAACTAGTCCAACTAGCGGAATAAGCATTCTCTTACTCTCAATAACTGCACCATTTTCTCGATGAGTATCAATAATAACAACAAGGTCAGGAAGTCTTGTCAATTTAGCAATTCCAGAAAAATTCTTCTCAAGCTTTTCAATTTCACGACTAACTAACAACTTCTCTTTTTTTGTATAAGAATTAAATTCTCCGTTTTTAAGTTTTGTTTTTAGTTCTTCAAGTTTCTTTATTGATTTTTTAACTTGTTCAAAATTTGTAAATGTCCCACCCAAAAACCTTTGAGTAACATAAAAAGAATTAGTAGCCGTTGCAACTTCTTTTACCTTATCTTGAGCTTGCTTTTTAGTTCCCACAAAAAGAATAGCCTTGCCAGCTTTCTTTGCTTCCTTCAAAGCGCCAAGAGCCTCTTCAAGCTTTTCTTTTGTCTTAACCAAGTCAAAAACATGAACACCATCCTGAACGCCGTATAAATATTGGCCCATCTTAGGGTTCCATCTTTTTGCTTGATGCCCAAAATGAGCACCAACCTCCAAGAGTTTTTCTAAACTTACATCAGATTTTTTAGATAAAACTTTTTTAGTAGCTATTTTTTTTGTAACCTTCTTCTCTGCCATTTTATAATTATTTCCCTTAAACCGCCGCTTGTCAGAAGATGTCAGGGAAACCTGACAAACGTGTGTAAAAGTATTATATCAAAGTGTGTACTTTGATACAAGCTCAAAAATTATCAACATTCCCTCGTTTATCTTTAATAAGCGAATTTGCATATTCTACTAACTTCTCAATTGGAATACCATACTTCTGAGAAATATCAATCATACGTAAATTGTAATTTTCTTTAATATCTTCTTTTCTCTTAATAATATCAGGATCACCCAATAAATTTTCTCCATAATCCCCAACATTTCTAAGACCAGTTTCAATCCTTACAGCAATTACACAATCTTTACCCCCAAGTTTAACGCATTCATCTAACCGACACTGCTGTCCACTAAATGGAGCAATTATAGTAAATCTACTTTGGACTTTCAATAGAATCAACCAAATTCTCAAGAAGACATACGATTGTCACAGGTCCCACTCCTCCAGGAACTGGAGTAATAAAACCAGCTCTTGTAACAACTGACTTAAAATCAAAATCCCCGTAAGGTGCACCAACATCAATTGCAATAAACCCCTCTTTAATCATTTCCCCTTTTATTAAGCCCGGGGCTCCAGTTGCACTAATAATCAAATCAGCACCAGTCAGCTTCGCATATAAATCCCTTGTATTTTTATCACATTCAGTAACTTTATATCCCATTCTTGCAAGCAAAGTAACAACTCCCTTCCCAACAACTCCCTTAGCCCCCAAAACCACAGCTCTTTTACCAAAATAAGGAAGCGGCTTCGTAGCATATTCAATTATTCCCCTAACGGCTTTAACCGTTGCAGGCACATATGGAGAATTCCGAGTCAAACCATCTATGTCTTTTTCTTTTGCTATAACATTTAAAATGCCCTGGGTTTTAATCTTTAATTGATTAGGTAAAGGCAACTGCACCATTATCCCATTAACACTTTTATCCTTATTTAATTTATTAATTAAATCAATTAAAGTATCGCGAGTAACAATTGAAGGAAACTTTTTAATTTCAAATTTTATTCCAACTCGCTTAGCAGCTTTCTGTTTTAAGTTAGTATAAAGTACACTTGCCTCATCATTTCCAACTAAAATAGAAACTAATTTTGGAGTAGTTTTTAACTTTGAAATTTTCTCTTTTAGAAGACTTTCTTTCTCTTTTGCAAATTTCTTTCCGTCAAAAATTATCGCCATCCTAGCTCATTATATACCGATTGAGTTCAATTTGATATAATTAATTCCACAGAAGAACTTAAAAAATATCTGAAAACTTTATCTTCCCAAGGGGAACTTTAGACAAAAACTTTTAACTTCTTCTTTAATTCCTTTTAAGAATTTATCTTCTTTAATTTTTTCTATAAATCCCTCTCTAGCTTCTTCTTTTTCTAAATGATTAATTACACTAACTATCCATTCTGCAATTCTATCCATTTCCGCCTCTTTCATTCCTCGAGCTGTTATTGCAGGAGCTCCAAGTCTTATTCCTGATGGATTAAAAGGACTTGCAGTATCATATGGCACAGTGTTTTTATTAACAATAATTCCAGCATATTCCAATGCCCAAGCAACAAAATAAGAATTAATTTCCATAGGTCGAAGATCAATTAACAATAAATGTTTATCTGTTCCACCTGTCACTATTGTTAGTCCAAAATCTTGAAGTTTTGCTGCAAGTTCTTGTGCATTTTTAATTACTTGTTTTGCATAATTTTTAAATTCTTCCGACTTAGCTTTTTTGAGTGTTATGGCAATTGCCGCAATCACTTCATTGTGTGGCCCACCTTGAATTCCTGGAAAAACAGAAGAATCTATTTGAGATGATATTTCTTTTTTGCTAAAAATGAGCGCTCCTCTTGGTCCTCTTAAAGTTTTATGTGTTGTCATCATAACTACATCTGCATAGGGAAACGGAGACATATTTACTCCACCAGCAATTAGTCCCGCTTCATGAGAAACATCAGCCAAGTAATATGCACCAACTTTTTTCGCTATCGTGCTTATTCTTTTATGGTCAATTTCACGAGGGTATGCAGTCCCACCGCTCACAATAATTTTTGGTCTAAAAGCAAACGCCTTCTTTTCAAGCTCTTCATAATCAATTAAATAATTTTCTGGATCAACATGATAAAAATCCACATCATAAATTTTTGACACAAGAGTTATTTTTTTATCTCCTACTTTCCAACCATGTGATAAATGTCCCCCATCAGGTAAATATAAAGATAAAATTTTCTCCCCTACATTAAGTAATGCATTATAAATTGCAAGATTTGCTGGAGCTCCAGAAAGAGCTTGCACATTCACTCCCCACTCCTGAGGTGTTAATCCAAATAATTCGAGTGCACGAATCTTACACTCCAATTCAATTTCATCAATAAATTCATTTCCCTGATAATATCTTTTCCCAGGCTGCCCTTCAGAATATTTATGCATTAAAACTGACCCAACAGCCTGTCTTACTTCAGAATATGTGTAATTCTCAGATGGAATCATCATGAGAGTCTCTTGTTGACGCTTTTCTTCTTTTTTAATAAGAGTTAAAATCTTGTCCATTTATGAAGCCATTTTACCACACTAATCTTTAGGGTACTCAAAACAAGGTCTTGCCATTATACGTGCTTCTTATCATCTTTCTGTTCCTTTTCCTCGTCCTTCAAGTATCAGTTTTCCTCTTGAACCCAATTCAACTCCAACTGTATACATAACATTTGCATAAACCTCGCTTAAAGATCTGCTTGCATCAATTATTTTCCATCTTCCTCTGTCATTAATTTGTGCCATATCCAAGTATTTTTGTCTTACATTTTGATAAAACTCCAAAGGTTGAGAATCCATCCTGTTAACATTACCATCCATTTTTCTTCTCGACAAACCAATCACGGGGTCAACATCCAACAAAACAGTAAGATCTGGTTTTCTAAAATTAGTAGAAATATTATTCAATAATTCAATAAATCGTTCATCAATACCTCTACCAGCGCCTTGATAAACGATTGAACTATCTATAGATCTATCCATAATAATAATCCCTCCATTATCTAAAAGAGGGTTGATTCTCTCACGATAAAGCTGCGCTCTCCCTGCTTGATACAATAACGCCTCAGTTACACCTTCCATCTCTGTATTGTTAATATTATGGATAACTGTTCTAATCTGCTCTCCTATGTTTGTACTTCCTGGCTCTCTAAAAAGTTCTATATTCAAACCTTTTTTAAAAAGCCATCTGTGAATTTCCTTTGCAATAGTAGTTTTTCCAGTTCCTTCTCCTCCTTCAAATGTAATAAGCATTCCTGACATAGTTATTTTTTATCCTTCTTTTTCTCAGACTCTCGTCTTGCCAACCTGTAATCATTTCTATCAACCATAATTCCTTGAAAAACATTAGGATCTTTTGCCACAGCTTGATCAACCATATCCAACACGACTTGCTTATAATGAGATCTTGCTTGAGGTCCAGTTCTCAATTCTCCCATCCAATAAATCTCCCTTGCAGAAAGAGATACAAACCAATGCTGAATAAAGGCAAAGGGAACAGCATATTGAGCAACTTCAGGCCCAAACTTAGAACTAATTTTAAGATATAACATTGCAGATTTCATTAGAATTTCTTCTATTTCTTCTTTAAACGGCGATTCAACAACTTCTCTCTCTAAATCAAATCCCCAAACCACAGTAACAGGTGCATGACCTTCCGTAAGCATCCTGTGTCTTCTTAAATCCCTCATATCCCCACCCCTAGCCCATAAATCATATGCATAGACTGCTCTTTCAAATGCTCTGGGAACTTTCTTGAATCTATCTCGATACCTTTCAGCCTCATTTCTTCCTAATTTTCTCTCGTCCAAAATCCGCTTTAGAAGCTTGCCTCTTTCTGCCCCAGATTTCTGAGAAATTTCCGATTTCCACTCCTGGAGTGTTTTGTGTTCATTCGAAGGAACAAGGTAAGCGGCAAGAATTTCAACATCTGCTTCATCTGTCGATGAAACCATTTCCGCCCATTCTGAGCCAACCCGTTCTTTTAGAGCACCAGGAAGATTTTCCAAACCCATTTCTTGTCGCAAATTATCAATATTACTTCGATATAATTGTATTTCCGCTCCTCTTTCAGTCTGAGGTCTTTTTACAAAGGATGGAACAACTGATTCGAGTTCCTTACATATTGTTTGTCCTAACCATCTTGCTTCACCTAAACTATTGCCAAGTAGCCTATTAACCAAATCTTCATACGATCTTCCATTGCCAGATAAAGCAATATTGTTAAGTGTTGAAAATGGAAGTAAGTCGCGAATATCGTCATATCTTTTAGCTCCACGTGATCTAGCAAAGGATCCGTCTGTTTCATCTTCGTCTTTGGGAAATTTTTCCATTGTATATTCAAGATATGCGGATTCTAAAAAGGAATATAAATGAAAAAGCTCATCTATTCCAGCTTTGTATTCCGTTTCCAGTTCATCTCCTCTAATTTCTCCCGGTACTTGATATCTATACTCCCCATTTGGTAATTTCTCACTAAACTGTACAAATCTCGTAGACTTAACAAGCGGAGAAATTCCTACTCTCTTTGATATGACTTCTTCTACTAATACACTTGATATTCCCTCACAAGAAACATGAATTCCACCTCCTAATTCCGCAATTGAGTCATCTCCAAATTCCGACAACCATTTTTCAAAAAAACCTCTTGCTCTTTGAGTATTAACAATCTCAGTAATCCCGCCTTCCCTATTTGTGAATTCTATAAATCTCTCAAATTTATCACGAGTTTCAAAAGCCAATTTTTTTTCTTCATTTGTTTTTTCGTCCCAATCTTTTGCCTTTTCAGGAAACTTAATCGTATTTACATATTCATCTATAAAAAGTCTCCTTTTTGATTTAGTAGATCTGCTATATCTCGAGTCAAGTGCTGCATTTACTTCTTCAGGAAGGTTATATGTAACAAAAACTGGTTTATCAATATTTGAAAAAAAAGGTTTTAAATACTTTTGTTCTTCAGTTGTAAAAATCTCAGGAATATAATCTGGAGCATATCTAGATAGATCTTCATTGTAAGGAAGATTTGTTGTATCATATCTTTTTCTGTCAGCACTCATTTCTTTTTTCCTTTCTCAAAATCTCTCCAAATTCTACTCGTTGTTGGACCAACTTGGCCACTATATTTGCTCCCTCTTTTAGGGCTATATGGATTTTCAGCTGGGGACGATAATCTTGTAAAAGATAACTGTCCGATTCTCATTCCAGGGTAAAGTGCAATTGGTAAAGTTGCAACATTGGTTATCTCAAGAGTCACAAAACCTTCAAAACCAGGGTCAATAAAACCAGCAGTTGCATGAACAATTATCCCAAGTCTTCCAAGAGAACTTCTGCCGTTTAATTGAGCTACCATATCGTTTGGAATTTTAACTTTTTCAATTGTAGTTCCTAACAAAAATTCTCCGGGGTGAATAATAATAGGGTCACCTTTTTTAATCTTTATTAATTCCATAAAATCATCAGCCGGCTCTTTAACATCTAAATAAGGCTTTGTGGAATTCTTGAAGATTCTAAATTCTGAAGCCATTTTAACATCTAAACTTGCTGGTTGGACTGCTTTTGGGTCAAACGGAGAAATTAATAAATTCTTGCTTTTAATTTCTTTTTTAATGTCAATGTCAGATAAAATCATTTAATAAAGTTCCGGGTTTTTAAAAGGAATTAGAGACATAATCACAGCATCTGAATAAAAACCAGCGCGGGTAAATACATCTCCCGTTAAAATTCCAATTGTCCCATTGTCTTGTTTTGAATTTGTGCGACCAAAAACTATATCATCTGCTTCGCCAAGTTCTTTTCCTTGGCGAATTAATTCTGCAACTTTAGATGGCAAAATAAAAGTTCCCGTTTTTCCTTTTCCAATTTTATTTTCTTTATTTAGCGACACTATCCAAGCAAAAACATGAAATTCTCCCTCTTTTTCTTCAACCCCACCTTCAAGACCAACCCAATAATCAGCATTTGGATTTTCTTTTCTGGCATTTTTAGCTCTGTTTATTGCTCCCTTTAAAGTTTCTTCTTCTGACAAAGGCTGGTTTGAAACTCCCGATTCAACAGAAATACCATTTATTTGAGATTCTTCGTTAAACATTCTTTTGAAACCAATTTCAGCCGCTTTAAGTTTTACAGGATTGGTTGAAGCAACGATTATTTCTATAGGAGACATGCTCAATATTAATATTATCTTTCAGGAGTCTTGTCAACAGTCTCTTTTTCACCTTTGTCTAGTTTTGGATTCTTCCAACTAGCATAATCACACTCTGGATATAAACTGCAGCCAAAGAATTGTCTCCACTTACCAGTTTTCTTAACTATTACTTCTCCTTTACCACACTTGGGGCATTTCATTCCAATTTTTTCTAAATACTTTGCTGTATATTTACACTCTGGAAAATTTGAACAAGAAATAAATTTCCCAAACCTACCAATTCGTATAACCTGGTCACCCTTTTTACAATCCGGACATTTTTCTCCAGTTTTTTCTGTCGGAATTGCAATTCTTTTTGCATTCTTCGTAACATCAACTAACTTTTTATGAAACGGCCCATAAAATGTTTTTATTTCCTTCTCCCAAACCTTATCTCCACTTGCAACTTTATCCAAGTCCCCCTCCATGTCTGCAGTGAACTGGTAATCCAAAACCTCAGGAAAGTTTTTTAATAAAAATTCAGTCACAGCTGTTCCAACTGGAGTTGCAAAAAATCTTCCTTCTTTTTTCTCCACATACTGTCTAACTTGTATTGTTGAAATAATTGGAGCATATGTAGAAGGTCTTCCAATTCCAAGTTTCTCAAGGGTTTTTATAATCGATGCTTCATTAAACCTTGCAGGTGGCTCTGTAAACTTCTGAATTGGATTAACTTTGATAAGATCCAGTTTTTCGTCGAGAGCTACAATTGGAAGCTCTATCTCTCCTTCAGCACTAGATTTTAAAGGCATGATTTTGCGCCATCCATCGAATTTCATTATCTGTCCGCTTGCCCGAAGACTATAATTATCAGCCACTACGTTAATGGTAGTCTGATCAAAAACAGATTCGCTCATTTGGCAAGCAACAAATCTCTTCCAAACCAAAAGATAGAGCTTATCCAAGTCTCCACTAAACTTCGCCTTGGGGATTTCAACTTTTGATTTTGTTGGATCTGTCGGACGAATTGCCTCATGTGCTTCTTGAGCTGACTTTGAAGTAGTCTTATAAAATCTTGGTTTCTCCGGCAAGTATTTATCTCCATACTCGCGTTTTACAAATTCTCTTGTTTTGCTTACAGCGCCAGCTGATATGTTTAGTGAATCAGTCCTGTGATATGTAATTAACCCTTCTTCATAAAGATTCTGAGCTGCTCTCATTGTGCGCTTTGCACTCCATCCAAAACCAATTGCAGCAGATTGAGTCATTGTAGAAGTCGTAAATGGAGCATAAGGCTGCTTTCTCGCTTCTCGTTTCTTAACTTCAGCTACAACATATTTTGCTTTTTCTAAATCCTTAACGATCTCTTTTGCAGTCTTCCCATCATGAATTTCTTGCTTAACAAGTTCAACTCTTAGATCTTTCTTTCCTGCCTGCGCAGGCAGGTCTTTCGACTTTAGATCGGTAAATATCTGCCAATATTCTTGAGGCTTAAATTTCTCAATCTCTTTTTCCCTTTCGACAATCAATCGAACCGCAACTGACTGGACTCGTCCTGCAGAAAGCCCTCTCCTTACCTTCCTCCAAAGAAGAGGGGAAAGCTCGTATCCAACAAGACGATCCAAAACGCGTCTACCAATTTGCGCGTCTACCAAATTTTTATCAATCTTAGTTGGATGTGCAATTGCCGCTTCAACCGCTTCTTTTGTGATTTCATGAAAAGTAATTCTTTTATGATTCTCATTTTTAATGATCTCAGAAACATGATAAGCAATCGCTTCTCCCTCACGATCAGGATCTGTTGCAATATAAACAGCTTTTGCTTTTTTGCTTTGCTTCTCAAGAAGTTTAATAACAGCAAGCTTCTTTGGCATCTCCTGATAGTCAGGTTTAAAGTTATGTTCAACATCAATGCCAAGTTTGCTCTTAGGCAAATCTTTGATGTGACCCATGGTCGCTTCAACCTGGTAATCCTTACCAAGAAATTTATTTAAAGTTTTTGCTTTTGTCGGCGACTCAACAATAATTAAATTCATGTTATCAGTAGAAACCAGTTTACAGGATGTGTCAAGAGAGAAAGGTTAAATAATCCAAAATATCTTGTGGAGAATTTGCAACATTTGCACCTTCCCCTATTAGCCAATCAGTTGCAGGACTTCCAGCAATTGCAAAAACTTCTATTCCCAAATTAGCTGCATGATTAGCAGTTGATATACTCCCAGATCTTTCCTTCCCTTCAACCACCAATACAGCCTTAGATAATCCTGCGATTAATTGATTCCGCGCCAAGAAATTTTTAGCAAGAGGAGTAGTGCCTGGAGAAAATTTCGTAATCAAACATCCCTGTTTTATAATTTTCTCTGCTAACTTTTTGTTTTGATTTGGATAAATTCTATCGAGCCCATGAGCAAGAACTGCTACTGTTCTGCCGTTAGCGTCAAGAGCTGCTTCGTGAGCAATTGTATCAACACCAATAGCTAAACCTGAAATTATTGTTATCCCCCTTTTTGCTAATTCAAAAGAAAATTTATAAGCTAATTTTTTACCTCTAGAAGAAATTTTTCTTGTGCCAACTATTGCCACCGCGTTTTCATCTTCATCCAAATAAGTTCCCTTTACAAAAAGATTCATGATTTATTTAAAATAATACTGCATAATTTCTTTGGCTATTGGCGCAGCTACTTCAGATCCTTGTCCAGCTTTCTCGATAACTACATCTATCACAATCTTTGGGTTGTCAGCAGGCGCAAACGCAGTAAACCAAGCATGGGTTTTACTAGCATCTCCCGTTTCAGCAGTTCCAGTTTTACAAGCAACCTGTGGTTTAAAATCAAAAAAAGGAAAAGCAGTGCCACCCTCACTACATGCTCCCACCATTCCTTCTTTAATTAAATCAAGAGTTTTCTGTTTTAACCTCAAACTTTGACAATTTTGAGAACTAGCAATATATGGTCTACAAATTCGGCCGCTATTTGCAATAACTGAAGTCAAAATATTAGCAGCCAGTGGAGTAATAGCTACATCTCCTTGTCCGATACTTACATTATAAGTATCTCCCAAAAACCACAATTCTCCTTTTGCCTGGCGTTTCCAAGCCGGGTCTGGAATTAACCCTTTTGCCTCGTTTGGCAAATCAATTCCCGTTGCCTTATTTAAACCAAATTTATTCGCCCAGCTCGACAAATCTGAAATCCCAACCATCTCCCCCACTTTATAAAAAAAAGTGTCAGTGCTTCTTGCAATTGCGCGAGTCAAATTAATTTCTCCCTCTGTCCTTCCAAACTCCGAAAAATACCAGTTGCTATAAGAAAAACCATTAACACTAACTACCCCAGTATCTTTATAAGTAAAATTCTCATCAATCTTATTTTCTTCGAGAGCTGCAGTTGAAGTAACAATCTTAAAAGTAGAACCAGGATGATAAAGCCCATCAATCGGTCTATTAAAAAGCGGTAGATCAGAATTATTAATTATAGAATTTATCCCCGATGAATTTTTATTTACAAACACGTTCGGATCATAAGAAGGTGAAGAATACATAGCCAATACTTTTCCAACTCCGTCAGTAACAACCACCGCTCCTCGCCTGCCATCCGGCAAATTTACTCCATTCGAAGTTCTAATTTTCAAATCATTCATAACACTTGCAACTTTTAGCTGAAGAGAAACATTTAGAGTAGTTCTCAAATCTTCCCCAGGAATTGGATTTTTAACTCCAAGAACACGTACAGGTCTACCAACTGAATCAACTTCAATTAATTCCTCGCCGTCAATTCCACGAAGCAAACAATCATATTCTTCCTCAAGTCCACTACGACCAACCAAAGTATCAGAAGACCTTGGGCCGCGGAGAGCACACTTTGAATCAATTTTATTAATTTCATCAGGATTGACCTGCCCCAAATACCCAGTTAAAGAAGCTGCAGCTCTCCCCAAAAAATAATTCCTTTTAGTTTCGATAATAAGATCATCTGAATTAGCTCCTTCAATATCCAAACTTTTTTCAAATCCATCTTTAGTAAATTCAATTTTCTTCTTGATCTGAATATTTCCCACAATCTCCTGGCCATCACTGCTTAGTATTCTTCCCCTGGCGGCAGCAATCGGAATATGACGAACTCGATTTTCATCCGAAAGCTGTCGATAATAATCTCCTTTTATAATCTGAAGCTCTGCAAGTCTTGCAAAAAGAATAACAGCAACCAAAACAAGAGTACCTTTAAGAAACCAAGAAAGCCAGGAAGCCCTAGGCATATCATCAAGAGTGTTCATGAAACAATTATATTACTTAATTCCACTTGTCACCTTAATTTTCTTAAGTAACCCTTCATTCTCCAATAATTTTCCACACCCTTTTACAACAGAACTAAGCGGATCTTCAGCTAAAATAACTGGCATTTTAGTGACCTCAGTAATTGCTTTATCAATCCCAGGAAGCAAAGATCCACCACCTGTTACAACAATTCCCTTTTCCATCACATCACCTATAAGCTCTGGCGGAGCCTCTTCCATAGTTTCCTTAATATCAGAAACTATCTGATTAATAATTGGAGTCAAAGCCTCACGAAGCTCATCACTACTCAATTTAATTGATTTAGGCAATCCCGTTTCTAAATCACGACCACGAACAACAGTAAATTTCTCTTTTACTTCATAAGCCGATCCAATTGCAACTTTCACAAACTCTGCAGTTGGCTGGCCAAGTAGAAGTGAATATTTTAACCTTGCATAATTAATTATTGCATCATCCATTTCATCGCCTGCAACGCGAACCGATTTTCCAACAACAACGCCCCCGAGAGAAATTAAAGCAATATCAGTCGTCCCACCTCCAATATCCACTATAAAATTTCCGCCTGGATCTTCAACTGGAAGGCCTACTCCAATCGCAGCAGCCATCGGCTCTTCAACCAAATAAACTTGACGCGCTCCAGCGGAAAGTGCAGCGTCAGCAACAGCTCGTCTCTCAACTTCAGTAACTCCAGATGGAATCCCCACAATCACCTTCGGCCTGGGAATCTTTGGAATTATAGCCCCTGATTCATGAACTTTTTTTATATAAAACTTAAGCATAGCTTCAGTCGCATCAAAATCAGCAATAACACCGTCCTTTAAGGGGCGAATTACCTCAATAACATTCGGGGCTCGCCCGAGCATTTTTTTGGCCAAATTACCAATTGCAATAATTTCTTTAGTTTTTTTTTGCCGAGCAACAACAGAAGGCTCGCGAATTATGACTCCCTTACCTTTAACAAAAACAAGAGTATTAGCCGTCCCCAAATCTATTCCAATATCTTCGCTCAAAAGTCCTAACAATCTATTGATCATATTGTGAAGCCAGTATAACATGTAGGAATATGCTCGAATATCTTTTCTACACTTTATTTTTCTGCCTTCCTTTAATTTTCTTCCCAAAAACTTCCGAAGTTTTTGAATTTAATAAAATAGTTGCAGTTTATATATTTACAGCACTAATTATCGCTGTCTGGATTGTAAAAATGATTCAAAGCAAAAAAATAATCTTTCGTCGCACAATACTTGATATTCCTTTACTACTATTTTTGGCTAGCCAAATTATTTCAACAATAATTTCTATTGATACAAGAACTTCCATATTCGGATATTACTCAAGATTTAATGGTGGATTATTATCAACAATCTGCTATTCCCTTCTTTACTGGGCCTATGTTGCTAACATGGATAAAAAATCCACAAAAATTAGTATTTATTCTCTATTGTCTAGTGCCTTTCTAGTCGCAATTTATGGAATCATGGAACATTTTGGGGTAAGCATGAGTTGCGCCCTAATATCGGGAAAATTCAACGACGACTGTTGGATCCAAGATGTTAAAACCCGCGTCTTTGCAACTCTCGGCCAACCAAATTGGCTAGCAGCATATTTGACTGCACTGGTTCCCTTTACGTGGTACTACGCACTAACACAAAAACAAAACAAAAATAAATTAATTTGGTCAATTATTTCAATACTGTTTTTTGCATGTATTATCTTTACAAAATCTCGCTCAGGGCTTGTTGCACTGGGAGCCGCTTATGTAATTTTTTGGGCCTTTAATTTCACCGCAAGCCGAAGACTTGACGAATTCCTTAAACGATTTTTAATTATAAATATTTTATTTCTAATAATAGTTGCAATTTTTGGCTCTCCTTTAACTCCTTCCATAAATTCATTAATTCACAATCAGAAACAAGTTCAAATTTCCGATACCTCTGAAGGAGGCACAGAATCAGGATCCATTCGTGAAATCGTATGGAAAGGAGCAATTAACGTTTGGCGGGCTTACCCAATATTCGGAACAGGTGTAGAAACTTTTGGCTATTCTTACTGGCAGTTTAGACCAATAGAACACAACAACACTTCAGAATGGAATTATTTATACAACAAAGCCCACAATGAATATCTAAATTTTGCAGCAAACACAGGAACAATTGGTTTAATAAGTTATTTTATTTTAATTGGAACAAGTATATTTATACTAAGAAAAAACTACCCACTTCTTGCAGGATTTATTTCAATTCTCATCACAAACTTCTTCGGCTTTTCAGTCGTCGTAATTTCTCTCCTTACATTTTTATTTCCGGCAGTGGCAATAACTTTAAACATCAAATCAAAAACTGAAAATGAAAAAATAAACTTAGATAATAGTCAAAAGTTCTTTATGATCATAACCTCAGCCGTTATGTTCTTTGCGATCTTTACAATTGGAAAATATTGGTATGCAGATTATCTTTATCAAAAAGGAACCTTAGAATTCCAAACAAAAACTTACGAATCGGCAGTTAAAAATTTACAGTCAGCAATTGATTATTCAGCTAAAAGAGAACCAATTTACTACAACCAAATGGCAAAAGTCCTAACTCAAGTTGCAACTGACTTAGAAAACGCAAATGAAGCAAGCTCGGCAGCAAAAATTGCTTCTTATGCAATAAACGAGTCTGATCTCGCCTTTGACTTATCACCAAGAAATATAAATATTCGCCAAACAAGAATGGGTATCTATCTTCAACTTTCAATTTTTGATCCAAATTACCTACAATCAGCAATCAATTTAACAAAAGAGACAATTCCACTTTCACCAACAGATCCAAAACTATATTTAATTTTAGGAAAGGCTTATGCAAACACAGGAAAATCGAGAGATGCAATAGCAAGTTTCAAAAAAGCACTGGAATTAAAACCTGATTACTTAGAAGCCCAAAAAGATTTAGAAACAATTCAAAAACTACAGGACAAGAAAAAATAATGGTATAATTAGGCATGATTCAAAAAGTTATTGACGTCAAAAACCCAGTTTTACGCCAAATCGCAAAACCAGTTTTGAAGCTCGACAAAAAAGTATTGTCTTTAATAAAAGACATGAAAGAAACCCTCAAAACACAAAAAGATCCAGAAGGCGTTGGTCTTGCAGCCCCACAAATCGGAAAATCACTAAGAATTTTTGTAGTGAATTACAAAAAATTAAAAAGAATAATCATAAATCCAGAAATTATTGAAATCAGCCCAAAAAAGAAACTAAACGGAGAAAGCAAGAAAAAAGATATATTGGAAGGTTGCCTTTCACTTCCCCACTATTATGGGCCAATAAAAAGATCCGGAAAAATTAAAATTAAATACATAGATGAAAATGCCAAAGACCAGGTAGAAGAATTTACTGGCTTTAATGCTCAAATAATCCAGCACGAAATCGACCACTTAAACGGCATTTTATTTATTGATAAAATCTTAGAACAAAAAGCACCAATATATAAATTTGACGGTGATGAATGGGAGGAAGTGGAACTCATATGACAAAAGTAATTTTTTTTGGAACACCAGATTACGTAATTCCAATTTTGGAAAGTCTATACAAAAACTACAAGCTTGTAGCTGTAGTAACCCAACCTCCCAAACTTGCAGGGCGAAAACAACTAAAAGTTTTTTCCTCTGTCGATAATTGGGCTCACAAAAGAAAAATTCCCGTAATTACAGATCTAAAAGAAGAATTACCAGAAGCAAACTTAGGGATTGTAGCATCATATGGAAAAATTATTCCCCAAAATATCATTAACCATTTTCCAAATGGCATCCTAAATATTCATCCTTCACTTTTGCCAAAATACCGCGGTGCCGCACCAATCCAAAACCAAATTATAGATGGCATAAAAGAAACCGGTATAACCATTATAAAAATGGATGAAAAGATGGACCACGGGCCAATTATTAGCAAGCTCAAAGATACGATTGAAAGTACAGATACAAACGAAACCTTAAGAAACCATCTTTTTAAAAATTCCGCCAAATTCTTAGTCGAATTAATTCCAAATTATTTAAATAATCGAATTAAACTAAAACCCCAAGATCATGAGAGCGCTACGTTTACAAAAATAATTAAAAAAGACGATGGTTATGTAGATCTGAAATCAACACCTCCTGCCGAAATTGAAAGAAAGTTTAGAGCACTAAAACCATGGCCTGGAATTTGGACCAAAGTTGATGACCTGCCTGCGCAGACAGGCAAAAGATTAAAAATTCTAGAGCTACATCTTGAGGACAATAAATTAGTTTTAGACAAAGTCCAGCTCGAAGGGAAAAAACAAGTAAGCTTTGAGGAATTTAAGCGAGGCTACCCACAAATGAAGATCTAGTCTTGTAGGTCTTAATCTTCCCTTCTTTCTTGAATTTCTTAATACAACTCGTACAAAGCTTCATTCTTTGGGGAGCGTTAGCAACCGTAACAGTCACCTTCTGCAAATTTGGCTTAAAAGTTCGCAATGTCATTGGAGCTCTTTTTTTCCAGCGTTTCCCAGCCACACCTCTATGATGATTTTGAGTGCGGCCAGCTACAATCCCTTTTCCACAATTTTGACAAGCGTATGACATAGCTAGAAATAACAAAGTATATTATAATCTAATCAGTAATCTATTTCAATGTTTACCTATTTATTAATTTTTGGCCCCAGTCTTTTGATATGCCTAACAATTCATGAAGCAGCTCATGCATTCATGGCAAATTACCTTGGAGATCCCACAGCCAAACTTATGGGCAGACTTACTCTAAACCCTTTAGCCCATCTTGACCCAATGGGAACTCTAGTTTTCGTGATTACTGCTTTAGCTGGATTTCCCTTCGGTTGGGGAAAACCAGTAATATTTGATCCCTACAATCTAAAAAACCCAAAAAAAGATGCAGCGCTAATTTCCCTCGCTGGCCCAGCCTCAAACATAATTTTTGCAAGTATTCTATCGTTAATTTTCAGATTCCTCCCAAATCAATTACTAGAAACTCTAATTATATTAAATGTTTCCCTTGCCATATTCAATTTAATCCCAATTCATCCTCTTGACGGTGGGAAAATCCTTGTCGCCCTTCTCCCCAATCGAGAGTCTCGCCAATACGATTTACTCCTAAATAGATATGGAATTTTTATTTTGCTTCTATTAATTTTGCCTCTCGCTGGAGGCCGATCAATTATCTCAATAGTAATTTCTCCAATCATAAACTTACTTCTAAAGATATTTTTGTCTGGACAGATGATGATATAATTAGACGACCCTGTGTTAAGGGAATAAAACCGGAATTTTTTCCTTACCAGAAGTTTTTTGGAAGAGCAAATTGTTTTAGGTCACAGATTTAGGACTGAGCTCATCCACCTTGAGAAATTAAGGGAAACTTCTCCCGGTAGATCCCAAGCGCGGGGTCATTTTATTGCCAGAAAACACCTAACCGTGGCTAACGGTTCACCGTAAGCATGTCGTTAAGCACCGTCAAAGTGCCGTAAATACGACACTTTCACCGTGTGACGGTGGCACGGTGACCGTGACGGCTCGCGCCTACCTCTAGGAGGGTACTTTTAGTGAAGTTCTGCCATTATTTTAGCCATTCTCTTTACAATAAAATCTATCTTTTTGTCCTGATTTTTCTAGTAAGCGACTTTCGTCCCGAGTCCACCCGGTTCGGGTGTTGAATAAACTTCTTCACCTCGTCTGTGCTGAGGGTAGGGTTCGAACCTACGCAGGCCTTCCGGCCGCGAGATTTACAGTCTCGTGCGATTGACCACTCCGCCACCTCAGCAACTGAGCCATCTCTGGGATTCGAACCCAGGACCTTTGCTTTACAAAAGCATTGCTCTACCAGCTGAGCTAAGATGGCACCACACATATTATACCAAAGCTGATATAATTTAGCATAAGCATAGCTTGTAACTTGCGTATTGTATTAGAAACTACAACAGCAAGAGTCCTCTAGAAAGTTTTCCCAAAAAACTGGGATACACAAATATATTTATATACCCACCCTATAAATTCAAACTTATCGATGGATTAATCACAAACTTTCATACACCAAAATCAACTTTACTTGCTCTGATTTATACATTTTGTGGTAAAAAATTAACAACAAAAGCTTACAAAATAGCAGTAAACAAAAAATATAGATTCTATTCTTTTGGAGATGCCACACTCATAGTTTGATATAGAAGTTGCCCCTTTTTATAAAAAAAATTATCTTATATTATGTTGAAGTATGAATAATGGTCGATCGTGAATTTACCTTACCAATTACTGAATTAAGTCCCAAAAAAACATCCCCAATAACCCCAGATTTTTTAAAACCAATTACAACTCTAGAAATTTACTACGACAAACTTTACGAAAGCCCGCAATGGAAAAACTCAGCAAACAAAGATTATAAACCAAACAACAAACACCACACTTTCTCTCTAAGTTTAAAACAAATCCCCCAAGTACTCCATCTTATGGAGATAATTTTCGAAGGCGCCGAAGAACCACTAGAAACAACAGAGACAAGTCCCAAACCTCTCTCTAAAAACGCAGTTCTAAAAAAATCTTTAAAGGAAGCAGCCACCCTTTTTGATCTCTGGAGATTTATTAAAAGAAGCGAAAAAGATATAGAAAGCTGCTTTCCAACCAAAAAGAGAAAACAAATCGCGCCCTATTTCAGAGCCATTTCCAAAGCAACAGACCCAGTTGAAGCATGGGAAACCTTTTATTCAGATAAAGACCTGGCCGAAAACGAAGAAGAATTGGAAATAAGAAGAGATAGAAAAAATTTACAGAACGGATATTTATTATGCGAAAGCTTATTTAAAAACCCCATTGTTCCAATCAGGAACTATCACCAAATTTCAGTTGCACTCAATATAGGAAAACTTTCCGAAACCGGAAACAGAATCCAATTGACAGGAGGAATTGACAGACTCCTGGTCCTAAACGATAGAGTCAAATATGACTTTAGCAACTTGGTGTTTGATGAAAATAAAAGCTACGCAAAAAAATTTCAAGCTTTAACATTAGCTTTCTCAATGAGCCATTTTGTGAATCTACACATGGGAGGAAAGGAACTTAAAAAAAACAAAGGTGCCTTTTTCAATAAAGCAATTAAAAATTTAATACCACAACCTTCAAACCATCAAGTACACAATAATTATTTCGATTTAGATTTAAGGAAAATTACTCCAATTCCTATCTGCATAGATTATCAAAGCCCTTCAGGAAAACTATACTTAGATTGGCTAAATTTCATATCCAACTTTTCAGTTGTTTTCAAAAAAGAAACCAAATATTTCTTAGAAAATAAAAAGTTCCCTCCAGTTGAATATATTCAAACTCCTTTAATTTATTATCACGGCCATCAAACTTATGTAGATCTAAGTAACATTCCCCCTGCAGAACGAAAACCTGAAGCCAAAAACAATATACCAACTTATACCTATGGAGTTTCAGAAGCAGCAGAAAAATGCCCAACATGTGCCATACCTATGACTCAAATTTGTGACAGAGTAACAGATTTAGGTGGACCAAATATTAGTTTTTGGGTACAACTATATTGTGAAGGACACCACCACGAAGCAAGAAGAATGAAAAATGTACAAAGAATGATTTTAGAATATCAAAACCAAAGCTCCAACCAGAAGTAATAATCCTCCACCAACTGCCCCAATAATCGTTGGTGTATCAAAACCAGTTACCGGAATCGGAGGCTTAGTAGGAATTGCAGCTACTGTAGCGGTAGCCGTCGCTATAGCTGTTGGCGTACTAGTTGCTTGGGCAAGCAAAGTCGAATTTGGAGTCGAAGTAGGGCTTGTTACAAAAACAATTGAGGTCGGAGTCGGGCTGCCAGCAATTGTATCTGTAATAGTATAAGATCCAGTACTCGCAGGAGTCAAAGCAATATCAGCCGAATCAGACTTTTGAGTAAGGGTTGTTTGCACCGGATCAAAACTTACGATTAAGGGGTTAACGACAGGAACTTCCGTAGCCAATAAATTAAAGGTGGCAAGAAGAGTATCAACATTATTTGAATACCCAATCGGCGATGTATTTACACAAGAAATATCTATTTGACCAGTTGATCCCAAAGAAGTAACGCTTTTTACAGGACAATTCCAATCACCACTTGAAATAAGACCAGAGCTAATCTGAATTCCTGAAGCAGTTACCCCCAAGTTAGAAAATGTAAGTTGTATTTTTACGCCAGAAACTAAAAGTCCCTTGGTATTAAAATAAACACTTATCGGATGCGCCACATTCCTTTCAAAACTTGCAATAGCTGGCGTAATAGAAACTGTCGCAGTTCCAGTTGGGCTTGAGGCCTTTTGATTAAAAATTTGCCTTTGTTGTACAAGAAGTAAACCAACGACAACTCCAGCAGATAAAAGAATAATAACCAATATAGCGAGCAGGTATTTCCTCATTAATTCAGTTTCGCTTTTTCAAAGCTTCCCGTCAAGAATGAATTTTAGTATAATGGCGATTACAAGCATTCGCCTGGGTAGCTCAGTGGTAGAGCACGTACTTGGTAAGTACGGGGTCGAGAGTTCAATCCTCTCCTCAGGCTCACTTTCTAATTGCTCTATTCTATCTGCTTCTGATATAATATCCCCATGGCAAAAAAAGGTGCACGAGAATTAGTTGCAATGGTTTGTGAAGTTTGCAAATCCCAAAACTATGTCACAGAACGAAACAAAGTAAATATGCAAAACTCCAAAAAAGAAGGAGCCAAGCTCATATTAAATAAATTTTGCAAAGTTTGCAAAAAGGTCACTTCTCATAAAGAGAGTTCTAAGTTAAAATAATTTGTGAACTCTTTTGACGATATTCTCTTTTTATTTACAACAACTCCAGCTGGCCTAGGCCATATTCGAGTAATGGATGCTATTAAAGACGCAAGACCGGGTCATATAACTTCAGTTGATCTTGGAATTCTCGATATTAAAGCAAATAGAATCCACGATCTTGGAAGCAGAGTTAAATTTTTCGTTAAACTTACAGAATTTTACCAAACAAATAAAATTGCAGAAGCAATCGTTACAGCAATCTATACTCTTTATTTAAGACGGCATACAAAAAACATAATCGAAGAATTTACTAAAATCCAAGAAAAATATCCAAATCAAAAAAAATGGGTAGTCATATCAACTCACTTTGCTCTCGCCCATTCCGCTTCTTCAGCAAAAAAATATCTAGAACAAAAATTCGGAATAAAAATTTACTTGTGTGTTATAGTTACCGACGATTCTCCACAAAAAGTCTGGGCCGTAAGTGGAAGCGATTTAACTTTCGTACCAAGCATAAACACAAAAACCAAACTCGAAAATTTTCTCCCAAAAGAAAAACAAGATTCCATAAAAGCAATTTCGTTCCCAATCGCCTCTCGTTTGTCTCAAAGTTTGACTACAAACGAGTTCCAGTTTGTAATTAACCAGCTTAATCCAAACATAAGTTCAGTGTCCAGTAACGTTACCCAAATCGAAATCCCAGTAAGCGGCGCTGCAGTTCAGCTCGATTTTTTCCAAAAATTCATAGAAAAACTTTGCAGAGAAAATTATTCTTTTACAGTGATCGGCCAAGAATCAATGTTAACCAAAATGTTTTTTGAAAACATCCAAAGACTTCCAAGAGTCCAATTAAGTATTGGCACAGACAGCTGGCAAACCGTAAAATTTTATGAATCCCTTTTTTACCAACCAAATAGGCCTTCAATCGAAATTACAAAGCCTTCAGAACAAGCATTCAAAGCCATCCTTAATCCAAGACAAAGAGGCGGCGTAATATTACTTTTAACAAAACCAATAGGAAGACAAGAATATGACAATCTGAATTTCCTAGAAAGATTTGGGCTTGTACCAACCAAAGAAGAACACAATATGCTTTTTCAAGAACCTAATTTGAGAAGATGGAGCGAAAAAGCAAAGAGCTGGCGAGCAGTCAGAATTCCAGACGATCCAATCAAGGCAGCCGAGTTTGTAAAAAACCTAAAAGCTTCTGGAATTCTTTATTCAATGCTCTCCTGTATTGTTCCAGACAAAGAAGAATTAAAAACTAACGGAGTAGATAGAATTTGGGAAGAAATTGGGAAATTACTTGTTGGGTAATTTTATTCCAGAACGTTCAATGTAATCATTCATATTATAAAAAACCCTTCCACCCGGTTCACATGCAACATCAATAATCCACTTTTCATTTATTTGTCCTACAAAATGATGTTTATCTCTAGTATATTTATTCAACTTATGATTATAGTGAACAACAGGCCCTTCAATACCAACTACTTGGTCACCAGAAGTAAAAAAATTATTCTCTCTTAATAAATTTAAAGCATCTGCCGAATCTTTAGCACACTGATAGCCATCGCCAAACTGTTCTATGTCAGACAAAACATCTTCCATTCTTTGTTTTAATTCTTCTGGCAATTGCTCAATTATCTTCATCCTATCCATGCCTAATTATAGCATCTCTGGTATAATAAGGAGTATATCTAGGGGTGTCGTTCAGTGGTAGGACTTCGGTCTCCAAAACCGAAAACGAAAGTTCAATTCTTTCCACCCCTGCACAAAGATGAAACTATAGTATTTTCATGCTAAACTACAGGCATGAAAAAGAAAATCTTAATAGCTATTATCGCTATCATCCTTTTGTTGATATTCGGCCTTGGTGGTAAAAGCTTTATTGCAAATTTCCAAAAGCAAGATAAATTTCAAATATCAACAATCTCATCCCCTGTTCCCGCTGCAAATCCAAAATTAGAAATCTTCTCAGCCTCAGTATTCATAAAAACCTCGGAGGGTGGCGATTGGAGAGAAGCACAAGATCAACAAGAAATCCCAGTTAACACACAAGTAAAAACTGATTCAAAAGGCAGAGCTCAAATAGTTTATCCAAACGGAACCGTAACAAGAATCGACAAGAATAGCCAAATCACACTAGAAAAATTTGAAAATAAACCTTTTAACGCAGATGTTCTTTTGTCCGTTGGAAGAATCTGGTCAAGAGTTAAAAAGCTCCTTGGAGGAGAGTCATATGAAACCAAATCATCAACTTTAGTCGCTTCAGTTCGTGGAACTTCCTTCGGACTTGGAATTTTATCAGACGGACAAAGTAAGATTACTGTTACTAAACACAAAGTTCACATAGATTGTATTGAAAACAAATTACAAGCTGACATCGACAAAACTGACAAAACCATAACAAATTGTAAAACTAGTCCCAAACCTCTTCCTATTGATAGTACAGAATTTAACGATGAATGGTACATATTTAACAATCAAGAAGATTTAAATTTAGACAAAAGATTTGGCAAAAACACTTATAGTGACGAAGACACAGTCCTTTCTGCAAGCACTACCAAGCCATCACCAACCGCAACACCAACAACTAAACCCACACCAACAGTCACACCAACTCCAAGTGCTTCACCCACAGCCACTCCCAATCCAATTACAAGATTCGATGATACAAGCTGCAATACAAAAGGTTGCATCTTATACATTTATGGGTCAGGATTTAGCGCAAAACCAAATGTTGCAACAACTGAATTGAATGCAAACGGGAGCCCATATCAGGCAGGTATACCCCCACGCCAAGCAACCTCAACCATGATCGAAGCTTATTTCACAAGTATTCCTGCAGGAAAATATCACATAAAAGTAGACTCTATCACTTCTGATATAACTTTTACTGTACAATAAATTATTGTGAGATCAAAAATTTTACGAGGGTTTTTAATTGGAATCATTATTGCAGCAATACTTAACACCCTATTCTCTTTAGAAATTTTTAAAAGCTGGCAAGATAGATTTGCAGATTCCTTTTTCTTCCCAAGATCTCCAAACCCAAATATCGTGATTATATCAATAGACGATAGATCAATTTCAACAATCGGCCGATTTCCTTGGGACAGAAGTGTATACGCCAAACTTTTAGACAAACTCTCAAGTAATGATTCAAAACCAGCATCAATCGGTATCGACATCTCATTTCTAGAAAAATCCCAGGAAAGCGAAGATAATAAATTAGCCGAAGCAATCAAAAAAAATGGCAATGTAGTTTTAGCTGCTGAAATAAATTCAGATAATCAAATTCTCTTGCCAATAGAAAATATCGCCAAAGACGGAAATTACGGAATTGCAAATACAAGAGCAGACTCAGACGGCGTTACCCGTTTCGCAAAACTAAAAGCAACTTCAGTCGATGGCACAAGTTACAAAGGCTTTGCATATCAAACATCCAAAGTTTATCTAAAAAATACAGGAAAACCGTCTTCTTTCCTAGAAGGTCTTCCAAGTAGATTTCCAGACATGAGAATAAACTTCACAGGAGGACCAAATTCTTATAAAATTTATTCATTTGCCGACGTCTTAAACGGCCCCATTGATAGTAGGGTTTTTAAAGACAAAATCGTACTAATTGGAGCAACAGCAGCAGACCTTCACGATAACCAAATCACACCAACTTCCGGAGACACTCCAATGAGCGGAGTCGAAATTCAAGCCAATACAATACAAACAATCTTAAACGAAAAATTTCTAAGCGACGAAACCAAGATAACAACTTTAATCACATTCTTCGCAATAAGTATCGTTTCCTCTTCAGTATTTATACTCTTGCCAATCATACCCATGACAATCGCCTGTTTCCTATTTCTAGTTTCTTATATTCTATACACAATTCTCTCCTTCGACGCTGGATATATAAGAAATATAGTCTATCCAATTTTAGCCATTCTATTGGCAGGAATAACCAATTTAGCCTACAAATATTTCTCAGAATTTAGACAAAGAAGATATATAAGAAAAGCCTTCTCCTACTATCTTTCAGAGAGCGTTTTATCCGAAATATTATCCCATCCAAACAAATTAAAATTAGGAGGAATAAGACAAGAAATCTCAGTTTTATTTTCTGATGTTGCAGGTTTCACAAGTATTTCAGAAAAAATGAATCCCGATCAACTAGCTCATATGCTAAATAATTACTTAACGCGTATGACAAACATAGTTTTTAAATACAACGGAGTCTTAGATAAATATGTAGGAGATGCAGTCATGTCTTTCTGGGGAGCACCAATAAAAATAAAGAACCACGCCCTTTTGGCATGCCAAGCCGCACTCGAAATGTACCAAGCCGTTGGGGAAATTAGAAAAGATTGGTTAAGATTCGATGTCGATTTTGATATTCGCATTGGAATTAATACTGGAGACATGATCGTAGGAAATATGGGAAGCAACCAAAGATTTGACTACACTCTCCTTGGAGACAACGTTAATCTTGGAAGCAGACTCGAAGGAATAAATAAAGAATATGGAACAAATATAATAATAAGCGAATCAACCTATCTCCAAGTAAAGGATCATGTTGTAGTAAGACTTCTTGATACAGTAGCAGTTAAAGGGAAAGAAAAAGGAATAAAAATTTATGAATTAAGAGGAATGAAATCAGCCGCTACAGACTGGGAATTCTTAAAACAATTCGAAGAAGCAAGGACTCTTTACCACATTGGAAACTTCTCAGAATCATTGAGATTATTTATAAAATTGAGTAAAGAACACTCTAAAGATAAACCAACAAAAATATTTATAGAAAGACTCCGAAGTTTAACCAAAGAAAAACCTCAAAACTGGGACGGCGTCTTCCACGCAAAAAGCAAATAGTGTCCATATTTGCTATTATCTGTTAAAATATATTAATGAACAGGAGGTGTTTTAGCAAATGGTCGTTGTTAAAAAACAAAAAGGCGAAAGCGATGATCGGCTTATTGCAAGATTTCGCAAAAAAATTATCGATTCTGGAGTTCTCATGGACTATAGAGATCGCGAAAGATACAAGAAAAAATCTCAAAGACGAAAAGAACAAAAATATCGCGTGGCTCATTTAATAGAGCTTGAGAAGAAAAGAAACGCGATGTAATCGAGTTTTTCCATATATCTTGATTGCTTCCCTGTGATTTTGTGTGCCATAACCTTTGTTTTCATCCCATTTATACTTTTTGTATTTCAAATTTCGTGATAATTTAGACATCAATTTATCACGATGTACTTTTGCAATAATTGAAGCAGCCGCAATACTTACAGAAAGACTATCTCCTTTTACAATTGGTTTTTGGTTTTTTTTTCTTAAACCTTTTACATATGGAATATAAAAAGCATCAATTACCAGGTAATCAATTTTTATTTGGCAATTAGCTACTGCCCGCCTAAAAGCTTTATTAGTCGCACCAACTATCCCAAGTTTATCAATTTCAGCAACAGATGCACTCCCAATGCCATAAGTAAGAGCATTTTCTTTTATCCATATATCAGCAACTTCTTTTTGTTTTTGAGTAAGTACTTTACTGTCTTTTATTAATACATTAATTTCTTGATTTTCTTTAAAGATAACGCAACCAGTTACAACTGGCCCAGCCAAAGCTCCGCGGCCCACTTCATCAACTCCCCCAATAGCTTTAAATCCCTTATTCCAAAGAGGTTTTTCAAAACTAAAATCAGGCAAACTCTTTTTCATTTTGCAAATATTAACATATTTGATATAATTCCCTTGTGAATCCCATTAAGTATCTTTTGGAAGTTAGAAGTGAGTTGTCTCTTGTAGTTTGGCCAAAGTTGGCAAATGTAACCAAACTAACAATTCTAGTAGTACTAATTTCCGTTATAATTGGAATCTATCTCACAACATTAGATGCAGGATTTACAAAACTAATCGGTTTAATATTAAATAAATAATTATGGATCAAATAAACACAGGTGTTGATGAGCGAGGCGTTGGAAAGAAAAAAATTCCAGGTCATATCGTAATCGAAACATCAGATAACCCAAATGCAAAATGGTACGTAGTTCATACCCAGTCTGGACATGAAGCAAGAGTATCTGAAACTTTAAGACAAAGAGTAAGCACTCTTGGGCTCCTTGGAAAAATCTTTGAGCTTCTTGTACCAACACAGGACAAAGTCGTCGTAAGAGCTGGTAAAAAAGCAACCATAAAAGAAAAAATCTTTCCAGGATATCTTTTTATCAAAATGATTCTTGACGATAATGTCTGGCTTGCAGTTAGAACAACGCCAGGAATAACAGGGTTCGTTGGAATCGACAATAAACCAACACCAATTTCAGATAAAGAAGTAGCAAATATTCAAAAATTCGTCGCAAGCCCAGCACCAAGATTCAAAACAAAACTCTCAGTTGGCGAAGCCATTAAAATTACAGACGGTCCTTTTACAGGATTCCTTGGAACAATCAATAGCGTTGATGAAGAAAAAGGAAAAGTAAAAGTATTAGTTTCTATTTTTGGAAGAGAAACTCCAGTCGAGCTTGACTTCCTTCAAGTTATTAAGGTTTAAGATTTTGATTTATCCAATCAGTAACTTCATCAAACGGCAAATCGGGTCGTTTTTTATTAAAATCCAAAGACAAACAAATAGTCATCTGATCATTATCCTTTATTAATTTCTTAACAACAGGATTATTCGCCACTTTAGATTTAGCAAATTCATCTGGTTGCATATCTTCCGCTGCGACATCAACATCAACCATAACAAAAAACACACCTCCTTTTGCATTAGCGTCTCTCTTCTTATCCTCAACAAAACGAACAAAATCATTTGATGTCTTTTGTTTCTCTTCGTCGTTTGAATAAAAAGTATCCAAATCTATTCCAAAAACAGAATATTCTCCAAAAGAAAAAACCTTTGTAGAATTCCCTTCAAACTTAGTTGCAGTTGGGTAATTTGCAATAGAATCTCTTGAAACAATTACCATCTGAGGTGTGTTAACAAGGCCGTTTTCAAACAACTGTCCTCTAAAAGTTCCCAGGTCAATTCTAGACCGGCTACGATCAATATCTAAGTGGGCATCAAAAACAAGAAAAAAAGAATTCTTCAGCACATCCGAATCAAATTCCTGCAAAATTTTAAATGTTAGAGAGTCATCTTCGTAAACTTTGAATTTAAAAGCCTGCCATACCTCCCCTTGAGCCGGAGCATGATGTTCTTCCATTTTCTTTTTAAGATCTTCTATAGAAAATTCTCTAGTATTAATATGTTCTATCCATTCTCCCCGCACAAAAACTGGAGTGTCTCTTCGAAGCGTCTCAAGCATTTTATCGCGATAACGATCGGATAATTTCCTAACTTGAGGCGTAAGATCTAAAATCGCATCAGCCATTGTCTTGAGGTTTATCTTCTTCAAAAAACTTCATATATTTTTCATATTTATCAGGATCTTTCTCAACCAACTTTTCAAACTCTTGCTTCACTATTCCTCCATGGCCAGTAAAAACTTCATTTAACTTTACCATTGATCTCTGAAACAAATCATCTATAACCTCTTGCGGAGCATTTTTCCTTTCCCAAACAAAAGCAGTACTTGATACACTCGATATTTTATTAGATATTTTTTCTTGTAAAGATTCCTCTGTATTAGGCAAAATTGAAAGCCTGTTGACTACCCTATCGATATCAAATTCAATTATTTCACTAGTTTTTCCCTCACTCATATGATAAATATATATTAACTTTTTATATTAGACAAGTGTTTCTTCTTTGTATCTGCCAAAATTTCTTTGTTAACATAAACCTGGGCCATTCCAATTAAGTTCTTCACCAAAACGCTTAGATATCTCTTTTGGCAAATTTTGGGTTCAAATTAGCCGCCTTACAAAGATCTTCTTCAAAATAACAATTCCCACCAAACATTTCTAGTGTTCTTCTTATGTAACCGTCCCAAACTTTCTTACTCCAACCTTTTGCCGGCCCACCATTTTCAATTTGATTTTTTATACTATCCACATAAGGACAATGACCAAGTTCTTTTCCATGACACCAATGAACTATATCGCAATCTCTCTGACTCTCTCTATTTTCCATGAAGCTATTGTATCAAATTATAGGATTACTGTGAAGAATCATCTTTGTGAAGCACTCCTCTATTTTCTTCAATAATCTTTGCAAATAAATTATCCTCTCCATGTTTTTCTTTTAACTCAGCTATTGATTCACTTATAGCAGAATCAATCAAAGGAACATTCTCCGGATAAAAACTCTTTATCTTTTCCAATCCCAACCTCATTAATTGATCAGCATCCTCTTTCTTACCTCTTGAAGCCCAGATTTCAACAACACCCAATCCTGTTAAATTAGTTTTTACATTTTTCTTAAGCTCAACCTCAGGATCCAGATCTGCCTGAGCAGTGTCTTTTTTCAATCTACCAAGAATCTTCTGAAATTTTTCTGGTATTTCAGGTTGGCTACTTGTCTCATTAATAGGCTCACTCATAATCAAAATTATACGCTATTTACCATAACAAATCTTCACATCATCTATGCCACCAAAAATCTGTTGCAAATCACTCTTCATATCAAAAGAAATATTGCCTTGTAGGTCAGACCCGCGTCTCAACTGTATTTTTACCAAACTCCCAGCCTTAAAATAACCAGCGTCTTTCGTGATCTTTAATTCTAAATAAGGCGCTTCAGCCGCACTATAAATTCCTTCCATAGACGTCGAATAATCAACATCCCCAATTTTTTTCCCAATAATATTCAATATCTCTCCGTGGGCATATCTACCACTTCTTGGAGAATGTCCAACCATTAAAACTCTTCCATCTTTCATTCCAAGAATTGGGAATCTTGGTTGACCATCATCAAGCATTTCAGTCACAAATTCTATAAATTCATTCGAGTCATGGACTAAATGGCGCAAACCACCAGTAATATCAACAACCTCTTCCTTTTTATAGTAGGTAAGCCTCTCGCTAAACGACATGTTGTCCAAGTCATCAGACACAATATCCATCAATTCTTGTTTGTCTTGAAAAGACAAGCTATCTTGCTTATCTGCCATATACATATTATAATACTCCTACCTCACAGTTTGTGAGGGAGATTTATTAAATCGCATATGGCAGGAAAAAAAGTTAAAACAGTAGTCAAAATTAATCTTCAGGCAGGAGCTGCAACACCAGCTCCCCCAGTCGGAACAGCTCTTGGTCAACACGGCGTTTCCATCATGGATTTTGTAAAACAATACAATGACAAGACAGCTTCGATGAAAGGCAATACCATCCCAGCAGTTATCACCATATATGAGGACAGAACATTCGATTTTGTAATCAAAATGGCCCCAGTTGCAGATATGATCAAGAAAAAACTTGGAATAGAAAAAGGGAGCAGAACAACTCCAAAAACAATCGCAGGAACACTAACAAAAACTCAAATTGAGGAAATAGCAAAAGAAAAAATGCCAGATCTTAATACCGAAGATATTGAAATGGCAAAAAAAATTGTCGCAGGAACAGCAAGAAGCATGGGAGTAAAAACAGAATGAAAGCCAAAATTGACAAAAAACCAGAAGAAGTAGTAGAAAAAAAAGCTAAACGCGAAGTAGTTATAAAAATTCGAGGCAAAAAGTATAAAGATGCCAAAACAAAAATTAATTCTATTCAAAACTACAAGGTTGACGTTGCAATAAAACTTTTAAAAGAATTAAGTAGCGCAAAGTTTGATGAAACCTTGGAATTACATTTAATTGTCAAAAAACAAGGACTTTCAACTAACGTTTCTCTTCCCTATTCTTCGGGAAAAGAAAAGAAAATTGAGGTTGCAGATGACTCAACTATCAAAAAGCTCGAAACAGGAAAAGTTGATTTTGATGTATTACTAGCTACCGCTGACTTTATGCCAAAACTTGTTAAATTCGCAAAAATATTGGGCCCACGTGGGATGATGCCAAACCCCAAAAACGGAACTTTAATAAAAAGTGCAGCCGAAGCCAAAAAATTCGGGAGGAACACTAAAACAATAAAAACAGAAAAAGAAGCACCTCTAATTCACACAAGTTTTGGGAAGCTTAGCCAAAAAGACAACGAATTAATCGAAAACGCAAAAACAATATTGGATGCAATAAACGAAAAACAAATAATAAGAGTTTACATGAAGTCCACAATGAGCCCATCATTGAAAATTTCAATATAAGTTGATATAATAAACACACCAAAGACAGAACGCAGATAAAGTTTATCAATAAGCCGTTCCGAGGCATATGAAAAAACAAGACAAGTCAGTATTAATAGACAAACTTTCCAAAGACTTCCAAAAAGCCAAGTCACTTACTTTAATTGACTTTACCGGGATGAACATAAAATCCCAAAACGACCTTAAAAATAAACTCAGAGTTGCTAAGTCTCGCTTCATTGTTGCCAAAAACACTTTAATTAAAATTGCAGTAACCAACGCAAAATTACCAAAAGAGATAGCAGATGACTCAATACTCACTGGCCAAACAGCAATCATGATTTCAGAAGACGACGGAGTAACCCCAATCCAACTAGCCGGAAAATTCGCAAGTGAAAACGAGTCATTAAAATTCAAAGCTGGAGTACTTGAAGGAGTTTTTCAAGACAAAGTTGCTTTAGTTGCAATTTCAAAACTGCCTTCAAAAGAAATTCTAAACGGACAAGTTGTTGGGAGTATTGCTGGGCCAATGTATACATTAATTTCCAACTTACAGGCAACTATACAAGAGTTATTAGGTACATTAAGTGCGAAGGTGGGGTGATTTAAATGGCAGAAGAAAAAAAGATAACAAAATTAGTCGACGAAATTGCAGCTTTATCAGTTTTAGAGCTATCTGAACTTAACAAAGCTTTGCAAGAAAAACTTGGAGTAACTCCAATGACAATGGTTGCACCCGGTGCAAACCAGCAACAAGGAGCACCTGCAGACGCAGGAGCAGTAGCAAGTTCTACTCAAACAGTCGTCATAACTAATGCAGGAGCCAATAAAATCGCAGTCATAAAGGCACTTCGCGAAATTAATCCAAATCTTGGATTACAAGAAGCAAAGGCAATGACCGATACAGTTCCAGCAGAAGTTTTGAAAGACGCAAAAGCAGAAGACGCTAAATCAGCATCTGATAAGCTTAAAGCAGCAGGAGCAACAGTAGAATTAAAATAAAATTAATTTTACAAAAAGAAACCCGTTTGAGAAATCAACGGGTTTTTTAGTACTTGGACATTACAATCGTGAAGTCTTTGTATGCATAACCAATTTTAAATATTACTTTATTCGTCAAACTAAAGCAAAACTGCAGTATTTCCATTGAATTTGCATACCAAACATTATTCTCTTTTTTGTTATCAGGCTGAGGGAAATCTCCTGCCATATTAAAAGCTAAAACATAATCAGCTTTCATAAATAACTTTTTGATAATCTTCTTCCTAAATTCCAAGTTATTACTACGATTAGAATTCAAACACCCACTTGCCAAAATTATATCGTAATTTTTGTCAATTTTATCTTTTGTAAAATCTAAAATTCCAAATTTATGCTTTGAGTGAAGTTTTTTTGCTTCATTAATAAATTCTGGAATAATATCTGTTCCGGTATAAGTAAAATTCTTGGTTTTATTATCTATAAATGAAATTATATTTCCGAAGCCGCATCCAACATCAAGTATTGTCTTACCTTCAAAGTCTATATCAGAAATTAAAGCGTTAAATCTCTTTACCGAAGCTTTTTCATTTCTCCACTTTAGTGACTTCGGACCAAAACCAAATTTCTTAAATAATCTTCTATAACTTTCCGATATTTGTTTTTGATTCATTTATTTCACAGAACTTTTCTCTTAAAGAATTCTACCAACGCATCAATCTCATCAGTTTTATGAGCTTCGTAGTCAATTCCAGGACCTCTATTTACCTCCAAACAAAATATCTTTCCATTTTTATCTATACAAACGTCCACCCCTGCAATATCAAGCAAAAGTTCATTTGCTGCTTTTTCAGCAACTTTAATCATTTTTTTTGATAGATTATCCAAATCAACAAATTCATGCCACTCATTAAGATTTAAATAACTCAATTTTCCTGAAGTATAATCTCTCTTAGTTTTAGTATGAGCAGAAACAGCCTGTCCTTCTATAACAAAAATTCTATATTCACTTTTTATATCAATAAGTTTCTGAAATATAAATTTTCTTGTTTTGTTTTTCTCTATAAAGTCCAACAACTCCTTTTTGCTAGCTACAACATACACTCCCTCCATTCTTTGGCTCCTCAAATCTTTTACAATAAGTGGAAAACCTAATTTGCGGATTAAACTCAAGCTAAATTGATTTTGTAAATTATACGCATAAAAACTAGCTGAAACAGGGACTCCCCCTAGTGCTAATCTAGATAAGCTTGTTAATTTATTTCCAATATATGAAGCTCTCGCAATAGCTTTATCTGCATAAGAAACTTTATTGCTTTCAAGACAAATCGCTACAGTTTTTGCTAAATTCGAAAAACCCGTCTTACTTCTTATATAAACAAAATTGAAAGATTTTATATTACTTCCCGAAAAATAACCTTCCAGTTTCCCGTCTTCGTTTATAAAAAGTGCGAAGTTTTCAAAAGAATCCAAATGAAATTCCACCTTATTTTTAAAATGTCCCGAGAGCAATTCAACAAGTTTTCGTTTATTATCGCTTAAGTAAGCAGCTACAATTAAAACTTTTTTCACTATAGTCTATTTTAATGCTAAAATTGCCCAAATGGAAGCAGAATCGACCAGAGAAAAACCAAAATTATGGCAGGAAATAAAAGCAAACACAGATTTCACCGAAGAACAAAAAACCAATTTTCTCTCTGCAGCCAACTCTCTTAATTCAAAATTAGAATATAAAGTTCCACCTCAAGAAAACTATCACTCCATGTACAATGTCGTTAAAAATGTAGAAAATTGGCTCACAAGTAAAAATGAGTCTGGTTTTACTCTAGACTTTCAAAATATTTAATAATTTCTTTTGCTGCGTTTACTTTTGTATAGGTTTCAAGTCCATCCAGTTGTGGGCCAGGATTAACTTCCAAAACATAAGGTTTGTTCGTGTCTTTGTTAATTATAATATCAACTCCAGCAATTTCAGTTTGCATAAGTTTAGCTGTCTTTTCAGCTAATTCTTTTATTTCTTTATTTTTACTCAAATCAAAAACCTCTCCACTTCCGCCCTGACTAATATTACTTCTGAAATCTCCTATTTTCGGAGTCCTTTTCATGGCACCGATTACTTTATATCCAACAGTAAAAACCCTGACATCTCCATCATTTGGAATAAATTCACGAATAATACAAGACTTCATATGCATAGTTATTTCATCAACTTTCTTCTTCAAATCATCAATATTTTCTATTTTATATACTCCTTCTCCTCTATGGCCTTGACTAGTTTTCAATATTACTGGAAAGGAAAATTTCTTCATCACCAAGTCAATAGAACCTGAAGAAAATATTACTGCTGACTTGGAAAAAGGAATAGATTCCTCAAACTGCTTCAAATAGTCAATTGCTGGAGTTAAATAAAAATTATAAGCTGGATCAATTGCCTTTTTATTAACTATACGCACTTTATATTTTTTATTTACATATAAAGCTGCTGTATACCATTCCCAAAGACGATTCCCCACTATTAGATAAATAAGATCATAATCTTGAAGCTTTCTACCATCAGCCAATCGTGCATCAAACTTATCCTCCGATGCTTCGATAATTAAATCCGAGGCCAAACACCCTTCTACAGTATGCCCCCTCTTCTCTCCCTCCTCCTTAATACGAAGAAATTGTCGTTTCTTATTCAAGCCAGCAATTAATATTTTCATAAGGCGTTTTTGACTGCATATTCAACATACATTTTGGTAATATTCTTCCCTGTTGCTTTTTCAATTCCCAACATTCCAGGAGTATGATTCACTTCAAGAAGATAAGCTTTATTATTTTCATCCAAAAGAACATCTACTCCAGCAATATCAAGGCCAACTGCTCTTATAGCTTTAATTGCCAAAGATTTAACTTCTTCAGATATTTCAAACGGCTCAACACTTCCTCCCAAAGAAAAATTAGCTCTAAAATCATCTTTCGATGGAATCCTTCTCATAGAAAAAGCCTCTTCACCAACTACAAAAATCCTCAAATCATATTTATAACTTATAAATTCTTGCATCATTAAGTTTTTTGCTGTCTCTTCTTCTGTATCTTTTTTATATTGCTGAATATAATCCTCCAAATCTTTTCTATCATTTAGTTTAACTACAGAAGCGCCTTTCCCCATTCTGATAGATTTCAAGATAACAGGATACGTAAGTTTCTCAGCAAATTCAAAATAGTTTTCAAATTGACGAGAATAGTAAGTATTAGGAACCAGAATATCACCAAGAGAAAGTTTTATATAATCAGCAACCTTATTTATTGCGTATTTATGAGTAGAAAGATTATTATCAAACACTTTTACTCCTCGAGATTTAAAATAATCAACCAAAGGAGTGATTGCTTGAATCGCAATAAAAATACCTCTAATAATCACAACATCTACACTTAAATTACTTATTTCATTCATTATCAAGTTATTATTAAAAACAGAAAAGCCAAATTTATTGAAGTCAACTAAAATAAACTTGTCTCCTCTAGCTTCAACTTCTTCTTTGATACGCCCAACTTCTTCTGCTTTTGGATACGTTGTAATTAATGCTATTTTCATTGTTTATTCCACATCTTCGGCAAACTGTCTTTGATATTATCATAACCTTGTCTTGGATTCACAACAAACCCTTCTAAATCTTTTCTTCCAACAACTATTGCAGTTCTTAAACCTGTTCTTTTAGCAAGACTAGCAATTGTTTTAATTCTTCTGCCTGCTAAATAATAACTTAAATTAATAACCTCCCTCTCTTCTTTTCCAAGCCCGCTTCTAACTTTTTTCGTCCATAAAATATTAGATTTAGTTAAAAGCCCGAGTGACTGTGCTAACTCTCTATCAAGAGAAGTTCTCCAAGCTCCAGTATCTATTTTAGCCACAAACTCATTCTTATTTCCCTTACTATCCAAAATTTGTATTTTCTCCCAAGTACCAATTGTTTTTATTCCTTCAGTTGCAGCAACCCTATCTGCAAATCTCTCAGCAAAAAGAGCTTTGGCAATCTTCACTCCATGTTCAGCATCCCTAACGTTAAGATCCTCAACCCTCTCGAGGCGTTTTTTGAGCCCTGCCATATTAGCTAATTGTATCTGAAGGCCCGGCCTTGCATTAAGCTCAAGTACCATCGGCCCTTTTTCAGGATGAAGAACAATATCAACTCCAGTAAAACCAAGTCCTGAAACAATCGCCGTTTTAACAGCAATCTCAAGACAGGTTGTCCAATTGGGAATCTTGATGCCATGAAGCTTTCTAGAAGTTTCTGGTTTATATTTAATAAGTTCTCCGTGCCAAATCGCTTTTGTAGTAATCCCTGTTGCAATATCAACTCCAACCCCAATAGCTCCTTGATGAAGATTCGCATGGCCTCCCGATTCTTTAGTCGGCAAACGAAGCATAGCCATCACAGGAATTTTATTATAAACAATCACACGAATATCCGGCGTCCCACGATAAGCATAGCGCCTCAAACTTTTATGACGCCCCACATATTCTTGAATAAAAGCAACGTCCGGAACATTCTTCATACTATATGCTCCCTCTAAAATATCTAAAATATGAAGTTTCAAATCCTCCGCTGTAATTGGTTTTCTTTGAGTAGTAATCCAAACTGAGGCAATTTTATGTCCTTTATTATCTCTTGCTCTCTTTTTTACGACAATAATTCCCTCCCCGCCAAAACCTCGACTGGGCTTAAGTGCAAAAGCATCCGGCAAACTCCCCCAATCAAAATCAAAAACATCTCTTGGTTCCACAAATTTTTTAAAAACTTCCGGAGTTGGAATATCAGATCTCTTAAGAACCTTGGACATCAAAAGCTTCGAGTCCGCAATACGACGCGCCTTTGGGCTATTAAAAGGCGTTAAATAAAGTTGAGATCTAGCATTTAAACCTAAGATGGATGAAACTTTCATCAGTTTTTAATTAATTTTCTAAATCTCCAAAACTCCAAAAACCTCAAACCAATATACTTGCCCAAAATAAAATCAAAAATGGCAACAGCAATCAGTAAAATTTCCGGATTCAATAACGCAAATTGCTGAAAAGGAGCAAAAGAAAGAATCAAATATGAAATAAATGCAAGAATCAAAGTTTCTGTAGTCAAACTAACAGCAGCATGAACTGACTTTCCAAGCTGAACTCGAATAAAATCCTCCGCCAAAAGAATTAAAATAAAAAGAGGCAATACACTAATTCCTCCTAAGTCTATTCCTCCAAAAATCGGTGCCAAAAACAAAACCCCCAACACACAAATAATTACCCCCCATAAAATAAATGCCATACGAGGCAAATATTGAAGACGAACTTTAGCTGTTCTCAAAGCAAACCGCACCAAACTAGCAATCCCAATTATGAGAAGAAAAAGTCCAATCCCAAAAATCGGTCCAATAGAAACAAATACAACAGAAAGAGCTGCCGGCATAAAAATGCCAAAAGACCGGACGCCAACAATATGACGAATCCCTGCTATAAAAGCAGTAACAACAGTCAAAAGTAAAAGTAAGGCAACAGTCTTAGAAGATACTCCTCCTGATATTGCACCTCGAATTACATATTTAATAGGATTAAGCCAGGCAACACCAAGCTCCTGATTTCCGATAGAAGCCTGAAGATTATAAGTTGAATTACCAATCTGTAAATTCGAAATTTGTGGTAAGTTAAAGAACACAAACCCCAATAAAAAACCAAGAAGCGTAGTCACAATAAGAACAAAAAAGAAGTTCTTCATCAAAAATATTATACATTATTCTTTGCTCTGCATGCCAAGCATCCAAAGAACAGCTTCTTTCTTATATCTTCTATCCCCCCTCGAATTAATCCTAATTGGAGTTAACTTTCCGCGCTTTCCCCATCTTTTGATTGTCAAAACCGAGACTCTCAAAAGATCTGCAACCTCACGAACGGTAAGTAAATCTGGAAGATCATCAAGTTTGATTTTCTTCTTAGTAGTTTGATCCATATTTATATCTTCTCTAGCCTAAGCAAGTACTTAGTTAATCAGACAATAACAAAGAGCAACAACTGTTGTCAATGCCCATTTTAACCACTTATCCCTTAACGCCAAATAAACATAAATCACTATCGTGAAATTGAGGCAAAATAAGTTTATTTTTTATTAGGAGTTGGAGTAGTATTTACTGAAGCATTTTTTTTGATAACTTCCTGAACATATTCTATGTTGTTAATCTTATCTAAAGTTTTGCCTGCATCGTTCAAAAGAAGGTGAATCATTTGATGGACGGTCCTGTTTCCATCATCTTTATAAGCCAGACTCCAACTCTTAGTTTCAATGAAACAAGGTTCCGGAAAGTCTTTTTGATTTCCAGTTAAAATTGATGCACCGTTTAAAAAAGCAGTTGAAGCAATTATCGAATCAAAAGGACCTTTTACGCCTACGCATGTCATTAATCCTGCAAACACAAGAACAACATCATCAATTTCAAACCTTTTAAAGCTTCGTAATCCACTTATTATTCCATCTACATCTTTTGTTCCTTTGGAGATTATTTCTTGGATCGTTATCTTGGAAATTGAGATTTCAAAGTCTTTACCTAACTCTAATAATATCTGAAAAGTATCCCCAAGAGTTTTTGGATCAAGTAAGTTACCAAAAATATTTGTATCAATTATTACAATTGGAGGATTAGTAGCTGGGGGTGTATTGGATTCCATTATCTCTTAATTTTTCGACAGGAATAGTCCCGCTTTTTGCCATTTTCATAAATTCTCTTTTCGTTTCATTTATTGTTGTTGTAGCCTCAGAAGAAGGTGTTGCGTCAGGACCCACTTTTACTTTTCCAACGGGTGTATCCACTAATTTTGTTTTTGCCATGATTAATTATAACACTTTGGACAAAATAAACTTTTTTATTTGTTTTGAGGAAAGTTTAAGCAACTCTGTCTTTGAGCGCCTTATAATACTTTGTAAGATATTCTTTTGTCAGTTCCCAATTCCCAAGTTCTCTCTGACCTTCAGCCAAAACCCTCAAATGTGCAGCTTTCTTAGCTTGAAATTCAGAAATGCGATATGTTTCAGCAAGCAAGTCAGTTGCAGCTTCCTCGTCTTTTTTATTCTGCCATGCTTTTATTTCGAGTGAGGCTACAATTGACGGCTCAAAAGCCAATTTCACCTCGTCGCGAATCAATCTGTAAAACTTTCTCAGTTTAACTCCAGCTTTTTGCCAATTCTCCGCCTTTCCCTCAACTAGAGCTTCAAGCATGTAGTATGTTGCCTCCTTTGCCAATTTTGTAGAGAGTCCAAATTGTTCCTTAACGTGCTGCATAGCATATTCACGAAACCTAACTCCTTCTGGAATATTTTGAAGTCGCCACCAAGCAAGTTCAAACTTAGCCGCAATTTCAGGTCGGAATTTAAGGTGATCCTGTGTATCGTTCCCTCCAAAACGCCTGCGACGTCTCGAGAAATCAAGAATTGCTTCTTTAAGTTTACCTGCATTCATGTCTGGAAGCAGATCCTCTTCCCAATAAATCTCAGCATAAGCCATTTGAAGAGGCATTAATCCACTTGTACGCTGCTCCCCAGAGGGACGAATAAATAAATCAACGAGTGGATACGGTTGATCACCTGTGTCCAAATAACTCGCAAAAAGTTTTTCATCAACTTTTTCAACTGGAATTTGGTCTTTGATAATTTGACGTGTTGCTCTTGCAATTTCCTCCGCTCCTCCATAATCCAAAGCAACATTAAACACATGCCTTTTGTAATTTCTTGTTTTATCTTCCAGTTTTGCAATTTCAGAAACTATCTCCTTAGGAAGTCTGTCTTTTCTCCCAAGATGAATAAAACGAATTTGCTCTTCTTTTGATTCTCTCTCAAAATCAGATAGAAATTTTTTAATAAGAAGCATTATGTTACCCGTCTCTTCCACCGGACGTTCCCAGTTTTCAGTTGAAAACCCCCAAACAGTAATCGTATGAATTCCAAGCTCGCGAGCAGCTTTCGCAACCTTTTTCATTGCAATATAGCCTGCTTTATGCCCTTCTGAAGAATGAAGCCCACGCGCTCTCGCCCAACGTCGATTGCCATCAAGTATAAAAGCAATATGATTCGGGACAAGTGTCCCTTTAGGAAGCCTTATTTCCTGATTTTCTGAGGGCATAGTAAGAATTATATCATGATATAATAGTCTTTCAACTAAATTCATGAGTACTATTGATCAAGTTGCCCCAAAAACAAAAAGCAATAAATCGTCAAAAGCCAAAAAGGATCTTAATGATTTTGTTGGAATTATTGAAAAAGAGCTTGAGTTATATTTTAAAAAGGAGCTGTCTAAAGTATTTGGTGTAAGCTCTGGACAACTGGAATTAGCTAGAAATATTTGGGAACACATAAAAGAACACGACTTAAGACCTGCAAAAAGACTTAGAGGTTCTTTTGTTTATTATGGATATAAATTACTACACGGAAAAGATCTAGTATCAGCTTTAAAAGCCGCCATGAGTATTGAATTAGTCCATACTGCTCTACTTATGCATGACGATTTCATGGATCAAGATAATACTCGTCGTGGGTTACCTACTACACATGAACATTACAAGTCCTATCACACTTTAAATAAATACAGATTTGATCCTCAACATTATGGAGAAAGCATGGCTGTAACAATTGGAGATATTGCTCTTTTGGCAGGTCATGAAATATTATCTAGAAGTAATTTCGAAGACAATAAAAAAATTGAAGCTTTAAACAGACTTTTAAGGGGAATTATTAATACTGGTTTAGGACAAGCTTATGACGTGACATTGGAGGCAAAAGGAACAGCAAAAGAAGAAGATATTATTAATTTACATCATGCAAAAACAGCTATATATACCTATGAAAATCCTCTACATATTGGAGCAATTCTTGCTGGTGCAAGTAAAAACGATTTAGATATTCTCACAAAATATGCAGTTCCAGGAGGAATTGCCTTTCAATTACAAGATGATATTTTAGGACTATTTGGCAATATTGAAAAAACAGGAAAACCTGCGCATTCAGATTTAAGACAAGGTAAAATGACTTTGTTAATAATTGAAGCCTTAAAAAGGGGTACTCCCCAACAAATTAAAAGATTAAATGAAATTTGGGGAAACAGAGACTTAACAGAATCTGAGGCTAATGAAGTACGTAAAATTGTTAAAGATACAGGATCCCTAAAACATTCGTTTGAAATTTCAGTCAGGTATGCTCAGAAAGCCCAAGGAGCAATCCCTGAAATGATCAAAAAAGGTTGGAACAAAGAAGCAGTTGATTATTTAGACGGAATCGCTCAATATATGGTTGAAAGAGATGTATGAACTATATCTTTGACTTTGACGGCACAATTTGCGATAGTTTTGCCGTTGTCCTAGCTACAGCAAACAAATATCTTACACAAAATAACAAAAAACCAATTACAGCAAAAGACATTAGAACTAAAGGCATAGAAAAATTAATTAAAGAATATAAATTAAGTAAACTCCAAACTTTAATATTTGTTTACAAAGGAAGAAAAGAATTCAAAAAGTTCAAGTCCGGATTAAAAATTTTTCCAGGACTATCTTCTATTTTAGAGGAAATTTCCACAACAAACACTCTCGTAATACTAAGTAGTAACTCAAAAGAAAATATTTACGAAATCCTAAAGAAAAACAAAATCCTTCATCTTTTTAAATTCATAGAAACTAATCCATTTTTGTTCAATAAAGGAAAAAAGCTCAAAGAAATAATAAAAAAAGAAAAACTCAATCCAAAAGAAGTTATTTATTTTGGAGATGAAATTAGAGATATTAGAGCCGGGAAAGTTGCTAATGTAAAAACAGCCGCAGTCACATGGGGATATGAAGGAGAAAAATTGCTTAAATCCACTAATCCTGACTTTTTGATTTCCAGCCCGCGAGAATTACTGCAAGTGGGAAAATAACAGTAGCGTTAAAAATCCTACGAACTCTTTTTGGTTCCTGAATCAATCTCCAAAGCCACTCAAAACCGAAGCCCGCAAACAGTTTTGGAACACCCTTTACTTCCCCAGCATAATAATCAAAACCTCCCCCAACAGCCATAATCCCTGTAACATTCATTTTATCTCTCCATTTACAGATCCATTTCTCTTGTTTTGGCGCTCCAAACGCAACAAAAAGTAAATCTGGTTTAAAAGAGTTCACTTCATCAACTATCTCAGACTGTAAATTAGTATCAACTTCTAATACAGGATTCGCATTTTTATCTAAACTTGGCCCACTGTTCCCTTTCACTTTTAATTTTGGAAATTCCCTTTTCAATTTATAAAGAGCTCTTTCCATAACCTTTCTAGTAGAACCAAGCAGATAAACTTTCAATTTTTTTTCTTCAGCAAGTTTAAACAAATCAACCATCATATCTCTACCTTTTATAATTTTTAAAGATCTTTCAACAAGTCTCAACCCCACTCCATCTGGAATAGCAAAATCAGCAGAATTTAAAGCTTTAAGTAAATCAGGATAGCTCTGAGCTTGTAAAATAATCTCAGGATTAGGAGTAACTATATAAAAACATATCTTTTTGGTAACCTTAAATTCAATTTCTTTTAGCAGTTCATCTCTCTGAGTGCTATCAATTTTCACACCTAAAATATTGACGTATTTATGGCGAAATCGATATGCTTTAGATTTGATTTTCATAACATCAGCTTTAAATTTTAATTCGTCACCGGATCTCTTAAACTAAAAGAAATTTCTTTGCTGCGGTCAAAATAACAAATAATTCACCCAGTTTACTATAAGTTTTACTGTCCAAATATTGTGTGTTTGATTTTACCATTTTTGTGTATAAATATTCCTCGAAATTCAGCTTCGTTTATTTTAAATTATGCCCAAGTTATTCACAATTCTTTCTTTTTAGAACCAAATACTATCAGTCATCTTTTTGTCGTCACACTTCTCTTCCAAAGCTCAATATTTTCCATAACAATTCCAGTTCCTTTAACAACACAGTACAAAGCATCTTCAGCAACGTGCGCTGGAACTCCAGTTTCCTCCGTCATCAGTTTATCAAAATTACGAAGGAGTGCCGTGCCTCCACTCATAACAATCCCTTTGTCAATTATATCAGCCGCAAGCTCAGGAGGAGTATCTTCGAGCACGCTCTTTACTGCTCCAATTATTTGAGAAAGAGTAGAGGCAATAGCCTCAGTAACATCAGAAGAAGTGATAGTAACGCTCTTCGGAAGACCAAAAACCAAATCACGGCCAGAAACTTCCATTCTCTCCTCCTTAACTAAGGGAGTCGCCGATCCTATTTTAATTTTAATATCCTCCGCCGTCTGATCTCCAACTATCAAATTGTATTTTTTCTTTAGATAACTCTGAATTGATTCATCAATTTTATTCCCAGCCACACGAACCGATTTATGCACAACAACTCCTCCAAGAGAAAGAACGGCAGCCTCTGCCGCTCCTCCACCCATGTCAAGAATCATATTGCCAGAAGGCGCAGAAACTGGAATTCCAGCTCCAATTGCAGCCGCCAGTGGCTCATCAATAAGATAAGCGTGCCCAGCCCCTGCTCCCAAGGTAGCGTCGAGAGCTGCACGCCTTTCAACTTGCGTACATCCCGCAGGAACACAAATCATGACGTCCGGCTTAAAAAGAATTGCACGACCAGAAACTTTACTAATAAAATAAGCAAGCATTGCCTTTGTCACTTGGTAATCTGCAATCACCCCTTCTCGCATAGGCCGCATTGCAATCAAATTTTCAGGTGTACGCCCAAGCATTTTTTTTGCTTCAGATCCAACAGCAACAACCTTATTCGTTTCAGCGGCAACAGCGACAACTGTCGGCTCATTAGTAACAATCCCAGCTTCAGGAGTCCACACCAAAGTGTTTGCTGTACCCAAATCAATAGCTAGTCTCTTTCTTAAAAGCATTGATCCATTATATAATATAAGTAATGACAAAACTCAGAGTGATCATATTCCTAATAACTATAACAATAGTAGGGTCTGTTGGATATATCATTATTCTATATGCAAACGGCTACAGGCTCAATAAAGATAATAAACTCGTTTCAAATGGATTATTGGTAGCAAACTCAGATCCAAACGGAGCACAAATAATCATTGATGGAAAATTAAACTCAGCAACAAATTCAACAATCACTCTGCCCTTGGGAACTTATGACATTAAAATCAAAAAAGTTGGATATTTAGATTGGCAAAAACAAATCAAAATCGAAAACGGAGTCGTAAGCGAAATAGACACAAGTTTATTTCCTCAAGCAGCTTCTCTTAATCCCCTGACTTTCGCAGGCAGCATGAATCCAATAGTGTCTCCAGATTACTCAAAAATAGTCTACGGAGATAGCGCTGGGATTTGGGTTATCGAAACAATCAATTTACCAATCGGCTTTAATAGTGGCCCAACTAAAATCACAGACTTAGTTCCAGATGCAAACACAAATTGGCAATGGTCACCCGACGCAAGACAAATTCTAATAACAACAAAAACACAAAATTATTTATTAAATATCTCCACTACTATTCCAAGTACACAGCTAATCGATATCACACAATCACTAACAAAAACAAAATCTGACTGGCAATTAACAAAAAATAAAGAACTCGACTCCCTTTTATCGAAATTGCCAAACGAATTACAAAATATTTTCAAAACCAAAACAAAAAACATCGTCTTCTCTCCAGATCAAACAAAAATACTTTATACAGCTGGTAACTCAGCAACCGTTCCAACAGGATTAATCCAAGAACTACCAGGCTCTTCCACTCAAAAACAAACAAGAGATATCCAAAAAGATAAAACATACGTCTTTGATATAAAAGAAGACAGGAATTTTGAAATTACAGATGTGGCCGAACCTATTTACTGGTTCGCTTCATCAAGAAACCTAATCATTCCAGAAAAAGACAAAGTTGTAATAACAGATTACGACAATACAAATAAACAAACAATCTATGGCGGAAGTTATGTTTACCCTAACGCTTTCCCAACTCCAAACACAAATAGAATTTTTATTCTAACGAATCTTGGCGCAATTAAAGCAATCCCCAACCTTTATTCGCTTAATTTGAGGTAAAACTATATAATATCTCTATGCCGTTATAGCTCAACGGATAGAGCAATCCCGTCCTAAGGGAAAGATGAGGGTTCAATTCCCCCTAACGGCACAAACATGGCCAAACCAAAATTCTTTAAATCCAAATCAGGCAACATTCCCCTACCTGTTTTCTTTCCAGACGCTACTCGTGCAGTATTAAAAACTCTTGATAGCATTGATATAGAACAAACCAAAACAAAAGGTATACTTGTGAATACCTATCACTTATACAAAGATTTAGGTAAATCTGTTATCAAAGAACACGGTGGGATTAGAAACTTCATGAATTTTAAGGGTGGAGTTATATCAGATTCTGGTGGATTTCAGGTCATGAGTTTGGCCAAAACTTTGGGCGGCAAAATTACAGATAATGGCGTCACTTTTAAGCCTCAGGGCGAACCCAAAATCACATTAACCCCTGAAGATTCAATTGAATTTCAATCAGCTCTTAATACTGACATGGTCGTAGTTCTTGACGACTTCACTCCCCCAAACGCTACAGAACTCGAAGCCAAAGAAACTGTGGAAAGAACTCTCCTTTGGGCAAAACGGTGCAGAGCAAAATTTGATGAATTAACTAAAGGGAAGAAAGAAAAACCATACTTACTTGGTGTTGCCCAAGGAGGAAAATATCAAGATTTAAGAGCCTATTGCACAAAAGAACTAGTTAAAATTGGCTTTGACGGAATTGGATATGGTGGTTGGCCAATTAATGAAGTAAATGAATTCGATTACGAATCAGCCAAGACTATTGCAGATAACACTCCTGAAGATTATTTTTTGTATGGCTTGGGCATTGGAAAGCCACACGAAATAGTCAAATTAGCGGGCGGGGGCTACAACATTTTTGATTGCGTACTCCCCACTCGAGACGCTCGACACAAAAGGTTATACGTTTACAATGCCGATAATATAAGCAGTATCAATGTTAATCTGCCAGACTTTTACTCCTATTTTGTGCCTGACAAACAAAAATATTATCACGATACACGCCCAGTAAGCACTGCTTGTGACTGTCTGCTATGTAAAAATTACAGCCGTGCATACCTCGCCCATTTATTCAGAAATAAAGAAATGACAGCAGGAAGGCTCGCCACAATTCACAATCTGAGGTTCTATTCAATACTAATGGATAAGTTGACAAAGATATATAATGAGTTATGGATACATAATTCACTCTAAAATACAAACCAATTCGCCTTTAACTCTGCCTAATTGTTTTTGCTCTATCTGAAGTTCAATTCTAGCTTCGCCTAGTGTCATTCTCAAAGCTCTCTCATAAAGTTTGGTTAATTCCTGACCAATGAAAATCCTTTTTTCCTCACCAAATTCCTTAGTTAACAAATCAATTGTTTTCAAAATTCTATATGGAGATTCAAAAAATACAACTGGGCAATCTAAAGACTTAACTTTTTCTACTAACTTTTTAGTCTTCTTCTTTGGCCAAAATCCAACAAACAAAAAATTATTAGTATTAAATCCACAAACCGATAAAGCCGCCGTTATGCTTGATGAACCTGGAATGGAAATTATGTTTATCTCAGGCACAGAAGTTTTTACAAAATCAATTAATTCATTCCCAGGATCACTAATTCCAGGAGTTCCAGCATCAGTCACAAGAGCCAAGTTCTTGCCTTGAATAAGCATATTCAATATCTCCTCTTTTTTATTCAAACTACTTTGTTGATGATAACTCATGCTTGGCGTACTAATTCCATAATGACTCAAAAGCTTATTTGTCACTCTTGTATCCTCCGCCAAAATAAAATCTACTTCTTTCAAAATTTTAATAGCACGAAATGTAATATCTTCCAGATTTCCAATTGGAGTTCCAACTACATACAGTGTGCCTACCATGACTTAATTGTACCACATTACAATTATGGGTTATTAATTTTATAAACAGAAATTGTGGATAAGTAAAGAATAATTAATATTATGGGTGTAATGTAAAGAGATGCTACAATAGAATCACATTACGGGGTGTAGTGAATCGGTATCACGCTACTTTCGGGAAGTAGAAGCACTGGGTTCAATTCCCAGCACCCCGACAAAGAAACTTATTTCTTTTTTCCTCTTGTTTGGGTATATTTTTCATGAAGAACTTCATACTCAAAAATTTCATTTTCTGCAAACCAATGGACAATTTCTTGTTTAGCGTCATTAACGTCCCCCGATGCATGAAGAAGATTTGGCAGATATGAACTCACGTCCGCATCATCTGCGTGGGCAAAACTTAAATGGGCATAATCACCTCTTATTGTTCCAGGAGGTGCTGATTTTGGCTCAGTTGGGCCAACAAGTTTACGAACCAAAGATACCGCTTCAACTCCTTCTAATACAACTGCTATAACTGGGCTTTCTTGTAACAATTCAACAGTTATATCAAATGCTTTTTGGCCACGTCTTGATTTCAATTTTCCAATCTCTTCGTAGTGTTTTTCTAAATGTTCTTTACTTGGCTTAATCATTTTCGTAGCAACAATTTTTAAACCCGATCGTTCAAAGCGACTCAAAATTTCACCAACCAATCCTCTTTGCATAGCGTCAGGTTTAAACACAATTAATGTCTTTTCAATTTTCATTTAAGTAATTTAATAAACTTATCACTTGAATTATACGGCCCAATGATCGCCAAATTCAACCTATCCTTCACAAATAGTTTTTTAGCTACCCTAACCACATCCTCTATTTTCACTTTATCTATCCCCTCATACAGATCCTCAGGAGTTTCAATTTTAGCAAGAAGAAGTTCTTGTTCACCAAAAAAACTATTTACTGCACTCGTGTTTTCAAGCGCTAATGCAATGTGTCCTTTAAGATATCCTTTTGCTTTTAAAAGTTCATCTTCTGATATCTCATTGGTTTTATTTGCAAGCCCATAGTGTTCTTCAAGAATTACCTTTATCGCTTCCTCAGCTTTTTTAGGGTCTACTCCAGCGTAAGTTGCTATATAACCAGTATCTGTATAATGCTCCACATCAGTATGAACTGAATAAGAAAGCCCGCGTCGCTCTCTTACTTCAATAAATAGTCTTGAAGACATGCCCCGTCCCAAAATAGTTGCCAAAACTCCTTCAGCAAATCGATCAGGATGCCCAAGCTTATTCCCAGTAAACCCAAGAATCAAGTGAGCCTGATCAACTTTCTTAGACTTCAAAAAAACTCTTGGGTTGTTTTGTTTTACTTGAAACTTACCAAAATCAGATTTTACTTCCCTTTTTGTTAAACCCACAAAGTACCTCTTTGTAAGCTCTAAACTTTTCTTTTCAGTAACTCCTCCAGCAATCGTAATCAACATATTTTTAGGATGATAATATGTTGATCTAAAACGCAAAAAATCTTTCTGTGTCATATCTTTAATTGCCTTTTCAGTACCAATAGTGTCACGACTCAATATATTCCCATCAAAAATAAGATTTTCAAAAACATCACTTATATTCATCATTGGAGTATCTTCATACATAGCTTTCTCTTCTAAAATCACCCCTTTCTCTCTTTGCACTTCATCTTCTTGTATCAAAGGGTTAATTACCATATCAGAAAGCACGTCAAAAGCCTTTTCGAGATTTTCTTTTGAAGTTTTTATGTAAAAATTAGTCCATTCTTTAGAAGTCCCAGCATTAAATTCTCCTCCAATTGCGTCCACTGCAGTTGAAATTTCGCGCGCGGTGGGGCGCTTCTTGCTCCCCTTGAAAGTCATATGTTCCAAAAAGTGAGAAAGCCCAGCAATTTTCTCACTCTCATATCGAGAACCAACGTGACACCAAACAGTTAAAGTAACACTCTCAGAAGAAGGCATAGGAACAGTTACAATTCGTAAACCATTTGAAAGGGTATGTTTGTGAAAATTCATTAATTTTTTCCCCAAGCTTTCTTGACCATTTTTGCAAACGATTCTTCTATTCTAGTTCTTTGTAAATCTTCGCGCAATTTCATACCACTATCACTTTTAGCACGAAATTTCTGGATTTGTTTAGTTCCAAGCAATCTTCCAAGTTCTGACTTCTGAAAAGAACTTCTTCGTGTATTAAGATCCATCTCTACCATAATTATCACCCTCTTTCGTAAAATTACAGGAAGCTTACTACATCCTCTTTGGCGTTTCAATTCCCAAAAGTGTTAATCCATTTTTAAGAACTTGCCCCACTCCAAAAGTTAATGCCAGTCTAAAATTTTCATTTTCTGATGTAATTATTTTATGTTTGTTATAGAAAGTATTATATTTCTGAGCAAGATTAAACAAATATTCACAAAGAATATTTGGAGAATAGTTCATCGCTGCCATTTCTATTATTTCTGAGAATTTAATAAGCTCACGAAGAACGGACGACTCAACACTTGAGATCCTATCGTCGGCATTAGCCTCAATACGGTCATTCTGGAGCGAAGCGATAGAATCTCCTGCCTTGGATAAAACGCTTTGTATTCTTGCATATGTATATTGCAAATATGGTCCAGAGTTACCTTCGAAAGAAATGGACTCGTTAATGTCAAAAGCAATATCTTGAAGTCTTCCAACTTTAAGAATACTATATTTAACTGCCCCGACCCCAATCTGTTCTGCAACTTCATCTGAAGCATTGTGAGAAGTAATCTCCTCTTTGGCTTGATCCAGCAAATCGTCAATATAAATAACATTACCTTTTCTAGAACTCATTTTCCCGGCTCCTTTAATACTCATATAACCAAAGGCAATATGTGTGAATTCGTTTACTTTTCCAATTCCAAGTTGCTCACAGACTGCAAATAATTGTTTTAAAGCAAGATTTTGGTCAGGACCAACAACCCAAAACATTCTATCTGCTTTAAAGGTTTCCTTTTTAAGTTTTGTCAAAGCTAAATCTTGAGTTATATATAGTGCCGTACCATCTGATTTAATAACCACTGTATCTGGTAATTTATACTTCTTAAGATCAGTTACTATCGCTCCGCCTTTCCCTTCTTTAAATATTCCCTTCTTCAATCCTTCTTCAACAATACTTTTGCCTTCTTTATAATGTTCATGCTCATGCCAGATCTTATCCCATTTGTTTCCTAACCTTTTCAGAGTTAGCTCTTGTCCTTTATATGAGTAATCTAAAACTTTTTTCCATAGCTCCCAAGTTTTTTTATCTCCACTTTCCCAGTCTACAACCATTTGTCTTACTTCTTTTTCAACTTTTGGATTTTCAAAATCTGCTGAGGCTTTAGCGTAAAGTTCATCAACAAATCTATCTGGTCGCATTTCTAATTCTTTTTTGTCATCTTTATATTTAAGATATCCCCACATAAGTTTGGCAATAGCAATTCCTCTATTATTATCAATATCATCCCGTATCACTCTGATACCTTGACTCTCCCATAGATTCGAAATTGCCATACCTAAAACATTATTTCTCAAATGCCCCAAATGCATAGCTTTATTAGGGTTCGGCGAGGTGTGTTCAATTAACCAAGTTTTATCTTTTTGTGCCTGAGATTTTCCAAAATTATCCTTTTCCTCAATAATTTGGGATAAATTGTTAGTAAGCACTTTTGTACTCAAGTGAAAATTAATAAACCCAGGCCCGGCAATCTCTATTTTATCTACAATTTCTTTAAGAGCTTTATCCTTATTTAATTCCTCTACTATACTAAGCGCTCTTTCTCTTGGATTGCCAGAATTTAGAGCAATGTTTGAGGTATAATCTCCAAATTCAGGTCTTGAAGAAAACTCAAGATGAGGGTTCTTGATTTCAGTTGCTTTTTCTAAAGCCTTTATAATTTTATCTTTATACATGAAGTCCCTCCTCTAAAGCTTTTATCCTCTTATCTACTGTATGTAACAAATAAAGCAAACCAAAAGTCGCAGAGCCAGACAAAATAAAAACAGAAGACGCAGTTCCAACTTCTTTCTTAAAAAATAATGCACCAGCCGAAAAAAAAGCAGCAGTCTCAGAAACAGCAAGTCCTCCAATAATTCCAGTTTTCGCAGCATTCAAAAAATTACGTTCATTCATACTAAAGTAGTATAACACTCACGAACCAGGCTGTTAAAGGGTATGCTAATTGCAAAATAATTCTCGCAAGGCCTGGAAAAACAAAACTTAAAATTCCACTTACTCCCCCAATTATCATTATTGGAGCAACTGTCCACAAAACCAAAGTATTAATAAACGGGCTCAAAATATTAAAACTGCCAAAAAAATAAAACAATATCGGTGCACTACCAATCTGAGCCGCAATAGATGTAGACAAATCTTCCTTAATTATTGAAGGCACAAAAGATATCAATCTACTAATTTTAGACTCAAACAATACCAAAGAAAGGGTTGTCGCAAAAGACAGCAAGAATCCAACATCGGCAATCCAGCTTGGAACAATTAAAAGCATCACAAATGCACTTAACCCAAGATATCTCAAAGTATTATTAACCCTACCGAAAATTTCACCAATAAAAACAATGCTCGCCATAATAACCGCTCTAACAATTGGGGCCTCAAAGCCAGCAATTGCCGTGTATATCCATATCAAAATAAGACTAAATATCAAAGACTTTTTCCTGGAAAGAAAAATTAAAAGAAGGCTAAGCACAAATTGGCCCACCATCGTAATATTCATCCCAGAAGCAACAACTACATGACTAGTTCCAGAACTCTTTAATTTGTCGCTAAAATTTTTCGAAAGACCAGACTTTGCCCCAATTGTAATTCCAGCAACCAAACTCGCATGTGGTTCAGGCAAAGAACTTTTATAAAAATAAAGTAACCTTTTCCTAATATTCACCAGTAAATTTTGAGATTCTTTAAATTCATTAATCTTTGAAGCAATAACTTTCCCATCTTTATAAACCCCTTCAACTACAACAAAATCTCCATAATGAACTTCAATTTCTGTTTTTAAAGATACAGCAATTCCAGAAAGATTAAAATTAACTCCACGACTTGAAACATTTGGCTCAGAATAAATATAACCCCCAAGTCTCAATAATTGTCCATTCTTAAAATTTGGGGCAGATGTCAAAAAACGAATTGCCAAAAGAAAAATACAAAAAAACCAAAATGAAAATTTCATTATTAGTAGACAGTTACTTTATCTTTTATCTTGTCATAAACCGATTGCTTTAAAACTTTCTTAGACACAAGGTCAGAAACATCTGAGTAAGGTCTGTTATCAATCATACTTTGGCCATAAACTTGGCCAATTCCAGGTAGACTATCTAACTCACTTATGCTTGCAGCATTGATGTTGATTAGGTTACCATTCGACATACTTTCTGATTGTGCGACATTAGAATTCTTACTAAGAGGAACAAAAATCTTTTGCCCATCCGTTAACTTTGCAGCCCTATTTAAATTCTTATCCACCCAACTTCTATCAGCGTCAGAAGACAGCCCGCCAGAAGCAATCAAAGCATCTTCAACTCTACTACCAAAACTTAAATGGTAAACACCTGGATGAATAACTCCCCCAGAAACATCAACGGCAATTTTTCCCGATTCACTTTTCCCCAAAACACTCTGACTCGGTGTAGCATTATCTAGCACTTCAACGCTAGAACTGCCAACATGATTTTTACTTCTTAAAAACAAACCGCCAATAACCAAAAGAATTCCAGCAATAAGAAAAATAATTTGAAGTCTAGCCGGATAAGACAAAATTAAGGATTTTGCCCGGAACAAAAATAATTTTAAATTTCTTTCCACTTATCCATTTTTGTATTTTTTTGTCAGAAAGTGCAAGGCCCTTTATTCTATCTTCCGACTCACCACTACTAACTTCAATCTGCGATCTCGTCTTACCATCAACCTGAAGAATAATAGTCATTTCGTTAACCTCAAGATACTTAGGATCATGTTTTGGCCAAGCTGATTTGTGTACTGAATATTTATTTCCTAAAACCTCAACCCAAAGTTCTTCAGCAGTGTGAGGTGCAAAAGGAGCAATAAGCTGACATAATACTTCCAAGCTCTCTTTTGTCGATCCATTCTCTTTCAAAAAATTCACAAACTCCATAATAGCCGAGATTGCAGTATTGTAATGAAATACTTCGATATCCTTTGTTACTTTTTGAATTGTTTGGTTAATTATTTTCATTAACTCTTTTGTATCTTTTGAGTGTTTATTTTCTTGGTACAAACTCCAAACTCTTTTTACAAATCTATGCATCCCTTCTACCCCATTTAAGTTAAAAGGTTTTACAACATCAAATGGTCCCATGAACATTTCGTAAAGCCTTAAAACGTCTGCACCAAACTTTGGAATAATATCATCAGGTGTGATTACATTTCCCCAACGTTTACTCATCTTTCTTGAATCAGGTCCGAGTATCCAGCCTGGAGCTCGAAGCTGCATAAACGGTTCGTCTCCAATCTTTTTATCAATAATTCCCTCATCATATAGTACTTTCCATAAAAATCTAGAAAATAAAAGATGTTGAACTACATGACCTCCACCTACATAAGTATCAACTGGAAGCCAATTCTTAATACTCTCTGAAGATGCAAATTTCTTTTTATTTTTAGGGTCAACAAATCTAATAAAGTACCAAGAAGAGTCGACGTAAGTGTCCATTGTATCAACTTCTCTTTTCGCTTTCTTTCCACAAGTTGGACATTTTACGCCTATTTGAAAGGTTTTAGAGCTCTCAATAGGCGATTCTCCATGTGGTAAAAAATCAACATCAGTAGGCAATATTACAGGCAATTCTTTAAGGTCAACTGGCTGCCAACCACAATCCTCACAATAAACCATTGGTATTGGGCATCCCCAATAACGCTGTCTAGATATTAACCAATCGCGGATATGATAATTTACCTTTTTTGTGCCTAATATCTTATCTGTAAACTTTCTTTCAACAATCTTAATTTTATATTTTGTGGCAAACTCTCTATCTCTTTCATCGTAAGCTGGAACTCCCATAACTGCACCTGTTCCATAATTAGCTTCAACATAATTAGTCTCCCAAATTGGAAGTTTCTCGTTATTTATTGGATTTATGGCGTATTTCCCAGTAAACTTACCATTTTTTTCTTTTGAACGATCAACTGTTCTCTTTTTAGAAGCAATCGCAATAAAAGTAGCACTATTTAAAGTATCCGCTCTTGTGGTAAACACCTGAATTTTATCTTTTGAGCCATCAATCTTAAATTCAATTGTTCGTCCTTCAGACCTCCCTATCCAATTTTTCTGTTGAACTTTTACGTCAAGAGGCCAATCAATATTATCTAATCCTGAAATTAACCTATCTGCATAGGAAGTAATTTTAAAAAACCACTGATCAAGTTCCTTTTGAATGACAGGAGTATCGCAACGTTCGCACTTTCCATCAATAACTTGCTCATTAGCAAGTACTGTTTCGTCCTTTGGACACCAATTAACAGTTGCTTTTGCCTTATAGGCTAATCCTTTTTTGAATAAAGTGATAAACAGGAATTGCGTCCATCTATAAAAATCTGGGTCACTTGTATCTATTTCCTTATTCCAATCGTACGACAAACCTGCATTGTCAAGCTGCCTTTTAAAAATCTTTATATTTTCGTGCGTAGATTTATTTGGAGCAATCCCCGTTTTAATCGCATAATTCTCTGCAGGCAAGCCAAATGCATCCCAGCCCATCGGGTGCATTACAGAATATCCATTCATCCTGTAATATCTAGAAAGAATATCCGTGCCTATATAGCCTTCAAGATGGCCAACATGCATAGTGGCTCCAGATGGATAAGGAAACATATCAAGCACGAATTTCTTCTTTGTGGGCTTTGTTGGGGTCTTATAAATCCTGTCTTTACTCCACTTCTTCTGCCACTTGCCTTCTAACTTTCCTAAGTCAAGCTTGCTTATTTCATTTGCTTTGTAGTCCATAAGCAAAATTATACCTTAATCTAGGTTGAGATCAAAGGTTTAAATTCATCATTTTTAAGAAACCCCAAACTATTGAGACAATTTGAGAAGTTAATAACTCTAGCAAACAAATAACTCTTCTGCTAAAAGTCATTATGTCCAACTTTGAGTTCAAAAAAAATTAAAAATCTCAATCTCCTGTAATTAGTAAAATTAACCGCATGTTTATTTTATTACCGTAATTCTCCCAAAATTCATGCGTAATATACTTCGGGTTTTCTTGAAATACATATTTTAATATAGACAATTATTTTTGAAGATATTTCTAAAATTAGGCTCAAAAATAAGTGCGGAAAAAACATTACAAGATAGGTGAAAATCATTTAATGCCCACATAAACATTAACTTGATTGCCTATAACCTTCATTAAACCATTTTGAAGTTCTATTTCTTGGGTACTACCTCGCTGTTTAATTATCAATTTTTTTTCAATTATAGAAATAAAGTTAGCATGATCACTAAGTATACTAAAAATACCCACTTTGTTATAGCTAGATACATTGTCAACTTCTGAATTGAATATGGTTTTATCCCTAGTCTTTACAATTAATAACATTAAACTTTAATTTCATTGAGGCTGCCAATATAAAGAAACTTCTCTTCAAGAATCGCATCATACTTCCCTTCCATTATAGCTTTAACATCATTTACAGTCTGAGAAAGATTGACAAATTTCCCAGCTTTATTTTTCTGAGCACTCGCAGCAAAAAAATCTTGAGTCATAAAATTTCTGATCTTACGACCTCTTTTATAAGTAATCTGATCCTCTTCAGAAAGTTCAGCTTCTCCAACCAAAGACACGATCCTCTCTAGGCTTTCAGTCTTTTTTAATATTGCCCTTGCATTAGTTGCAACATTGTAATGCTCCTCTCCGACAATCAAAGGATCCAAAACGGAAGAATTTGAATTTACAACGTCAACTGCAGGCAAAAGTCCTCTTTTATAAAGATTGCGAGAAAGAACTACGTTAGAATCTAAATATGGAAATATCGACTGAACAGCCCGATCAAGCAAATCATCAGCCGGGACATAAATTGCTTCGATAGAAGTAATGGAATTTTTAGCGTTAGTCGTTAATCGTTCATGAAAGTTTGCCATTTCTGATTCCAAAGTAGACTGGTAACCATCCTCTGAGGGAATCGCATTGGTTAAAACCGAAAGCTCGTTTCCAGCCTGGGCAAACCTAAAAGCATTATCAATAAAAAACAAAACATCTTTCTGTAAAACATCTCTATAATGCTCAGCCAAAGTACAAGCTGAAAAAACAGACAAAAACCTTGTAGCGGCATCTTCTCCCATTGATGCAAAAACCAAAGTCGTATCACTAAGTGCTCCAGACTTCTTTAAAACATTATAAAGCTCCAATATTTCTCTACTTCTTTCTCCCACTCCTGCAAAAACAGAAACAGATTTTCGCTCCTTTATCTGAACAATATTATGAAGAATCTCAGAAAGAAGAAGCGTCTTGCCCACCCCAGCTCCTCCAAATAACCCCATTTTGCCTCCTTTAGAAAGCGGAGTAAAAAGATCAATCACTTTAATACCACTTTCTAAAACTTGAAACTTTATTAAACTAGTATCTGTCAAATAAACATTTCTGTGTATTGGCATTGAAGTTGCCGTTTTGACTGCACCTAATAAATCCTGCGGGTCTCCAAAAACATCAACTATGCGTGAGAGCATTTCGGCTCCAACAGGAAATAAAATAGGCTCTCCAGTGTTAATTACATTTGCTCCTCTGAAAATATTTTCAGTCTTTCCAAGAGCCAAACAATAAAAAGTATTTGGTCCGCTTGAAGAATACACTTCCATTTTAATTTGAGTTCCATCTTCTTTAAAAATCAAAATATCATGAAGATTAGGCGGATCTTTTTCAAAAGTAACCTCCACAATTTGCCCACTTATTCCAATCACCTTGCCTGGCTTTTTCATTTAAATAAATCTCCCCCCTCCAATAATAGACGACATATATTCAAGTTGTTTTTTATTATTCACATAATGAACTTGCCTTGAATAATCAAGCTTGGCAACAGATAAACTTTCTCTAATTCTCTCTCCAGCTGCATCCATTGCAATCATTCGGGAAGCAAATTTTGCAAGCTGAGATTCGCTAATAACTTGCTCAAAAAGAGACGAAAACATTTCAGTTTCAAAAAACACAAGTATTTCCTCCAAATTAGGCTCAAACAAATATTTGGTAGGCTTTGCATTTGTCTTTTCTCCAATCATAGTCTGAGCCGAGATAACAACTCTGTCGGCAAATTGATTCACAATACTTTTAAATTTACCATAATAAATCCTGATCTCTTCATATTTTACCAAATGCCGCACCAGTTGAGCCATTTTGTCTCTATCGTATCCATAATCAGGCAGCTCAAAATAAGAATAAGACTTACCCGGAAAAACCTGTAAAAACATTGAAAGCCCTAGTTTGCCAACTATTGTAGCTTCCAAATCGTCAGCCTGAACATCCTTTACAAAATCATCAAAAACTTTTTTTGTAATACTCCCATAAAACCCAGCGTTTGAAGAAAGGAAAAGAGCAACACTTCGGCCATTGTGAGACAAAAAAGTAAGCTTTTCCCCTTTTTTAAATCCCCGCCTTCTCGCAAGCGACAAAAATTCTCTTCTATAAGAATCTTGAAGCTCCCGAAAAATTCCCTGAATCTCTTCCAAAAATTCACGAGAAAGGACAACGGAATCTCGAGTTTTCTTCATTCGCCCAGACGAAATCTCAGCAAAAGCACTTGAAAGTGCTTCAAGAATTTGAAGATCGTTAATTTGTTTAGTAATAATTTTCCTGTCCATAATTTCTCTCTCTAATATTATTCAACATTTCCTGAAAAGAATTACTCTTTGAAATCAAATCATCAATATTTTTTCGAAATGCACCATTTAAATTATAATCATCAATCATTTTGCCATATTTAAGTTTGATATCTTTAACATTCTGATTTCTCCAAGATCCTATCCAAAGCATAGATACAATTAAAACGCTAACATTTATAGGCACAACATCGCGAGGCTGATCAAAAAAATTAAGAACTCTATCCCCCAAAGCAAGTTTTTGAATGATATCTTCAGAAAGCTCAGCTCCAAAATGTTCAAAGTCGCGCAACCTTTCAAGTGTCACCAAAAAAGAGCTAAGCTCGTGGCTTAATTCACGAACCAAGTTCGTCTGTGCCTGTTGGCCAACACGAGTAACCGACAAAAAAGGGTTAATAGCAGGCCTTCGTCCAAGGTTTGAAAGTTCAGTATCAAAAAAAACATGTCCATCAGTTATAGACATCAAATTAGTCTGAATATATCCAGAAATATCTCCCATAATAGACTCAGCAACCGGAAAAGCAGTTATAGAGCCTTTGGCAAAATTACCAGCCCTCTCCAAAAGTTTGGAGTGAATATAAAAAACGTCCCCAGGATATGAACTGCGGCCTGGAAATCGCCGGGCAAGAAGAGAAATTTCTCGGTAGTAAATAGCATGATTAGTCAGATCATCAAAAAAAATTACAACATCCCTGCCCTTGTCGCGAAAATATTCAGCAATCGCCATAGCAGTATAAGGCGTAATAAAAACAAGCCCAGGCGCATCAGCCGCACTTGTTGCAACAATAACCGTATTAGCTCTCGCTTCCTTACTTTCCAAAGCTTCAAGCATTTCTTTTATTTCAATAATCTTTTTGCCAATCGAAGCATAAATACAAATATTACCCTTCCTAGTTTGATTCATTATTGTTTTTATAAAAAATTTCGTCTTCCCAGTTTTACGGTCACCAATCACAAGCTCTCTCTGTCCTTTTCCAATTGGAATCAATAAATCAACCAAAGAAACGCCAGTCTCAATAGGATCAGTCACTAAGCTTCTATCTTTTAACTTCAAAGGCGCCACATCAATTTTTCTTTTTTCGCCACCAAATGCATTTTTCTTTCCGTCAAGTGGATTCCCCAAACAATCAACCACTCTGCCTAAAATTTCATCAGATATATTTATAGACAAACTCTCTCCAGTCCTTGCAATTTTTTCTCCCACACGAACAAGTTCATGAGATAAAATCAATATCTGGCTTCTATCAGACTGGATTGAAATTACCTGTCCAAGCTGGCCATTCTCAAAGACAACCACTTCATTTGGCTTCAATTTAGGCAAACCGGTTGCATAAACTATCGACGAAAACACTTGTTCCACTTCCCCGACTTCGCCATTTGCCTCAAGATAATCTTTAAAGTTATTCATAATTTTCAAAAACAGCCTCAAAATTCTTTAGCATACTTCCATCAAAAAATCTTCCCTCATAAGAAACAGTTGCTCCAGCAATTATTGAAGAGTCAACTTTAACATCTATTGCTATATTTTCTTTAACATAACTCTTAATTCGAGCTAAAATTTTTTCAACCAATTCATAGCTTGGGTCTACTGCTAAAATAACTTCAACAAATTTTATTTTCATTAGTTCGTTTTTTAAATCCTCAATTACTTTCTTCTTGTCTTCATTTAAAATAAAACTCAAAACCAAATCTCTAGTTTCCTGTCGTATCAAATTACTTAAAACACTATCAAAATCGGTCCCTTTCTTAACTTCAAAAAGGCTGGTGCCAAGAAGATCTAATTCATTCTTCATCAAATTGAAATCTTCCTTCGTTTTAATCAAATCAAAGAGACTGGAATATGTTTTTTGCATTGTCAATCGCCTTCAAAATAATATTCTCCTGGTCTTCTTTACTCAAAGACTTTCCAATATCAATAACAGATTCTTTAGCAACCTTCAATAAAATTTCCCCAGTCTTTTGCTTCACTTCTTCAATTCTTTGAAGTTTATATTTTTCAACTTCCTGTCTTGATTCGTCAAAGCTAGCAGCAATAACGTGCTCATTTGCAATCTCTTCTTCCTCCAATTTTTCAATTGTCTTCCTCTTCATAGAATTAGTCACATTTTTAGCATTCTTTGAAATAAGCTCAATAGCTTCATCTAAAGATTTCGAGATAGCAGAATCAATCTTGCTATCAACAAATTTCATAGCATTTCTCTCAATATTTTTCTTTATTTCGCTTTTATTTTCCTTAAGAAGTAAATCATTATATTGATAAAGAAGCTTTCTGTAAATAAAAGTCATATAAATAACAACAATGCTCAAAGCTATCAAAGTCACAACTGTTATCAGAATAATAATATTTAATATCATGTTGTCCATATTATATTAGTAAATTTTTGCCAGTCATCACAGGAGGAATTTCAATTCCCATTATTTTTAGAATAGTCGGTGCAACATCAGCCAGCATTCCATTGGCGACTTTTTTGTCTGATTTATAAAAAGTTTTATTTATAACAATCAAAGGCACAGGGTTTGAAGAATGATTAGTGTTAATTCTTCCTTCTCCACTCGTAAAAAAATAAGAGGACGAAGGATAAGTAATCATTTCTTCAGAATTTCCATGATCTCCTGTAATCAAAAGTGTTCCATTGCAAATAAGCACAGATTCAACAATGTCTTTCAAAGCAATATCGATAGACTTAATAGCTTTAACAGTCGCACCCAAGTTTCCGCTGTGCGCAACCATATCAGAGTTTGCAATATTCATAACAATAAACTTAAATTTATCTTCATTCAAAACTTTTTTAAATTCCTCTGTAAGCTCGAAAACAGACATTTCAGGTTTCTTATCATAAGTTGCAACTTTAGGAGACTGCACAATCAAAGTATCTTCTCCCGTTTGCCTCTGCTCACGAAGCCCGTCAAAATAATAAGTGACAAATCTCTCCTTTTCACTCTCAGCCATATGCATTTGCAAAATTCCCCTTTTAGCCAAAACCACAGCAAGGCAGTCAATAACTTCCTGAGGTGGATAGGCAACTTCAGAAACAGGCAAATTAGTTTGATACTGCGTCATCGTTACAAAATAAAGATTTACAGGAAGCACTCCTCTTGGAAAAGGCTTTTCAGAAGTATTATTTGATTCATTAAGATCATGTTTTTTCTCATACTTAACAGCATAAGGATCAAATTCCCAGGAGATGTTAGCAGCTGTAAAATCACGAATGACAAAAGCCATCGTCAGCTGTCTTGGCCTGTCTATTCTGTAATTAAAAAATATAACAGCATCATTGTCTCCCACAGTTCCATTTTTATCAATAACGCTCGGAAGTATAAATTCATCAGTAATATTATTTGTGTAACTATTTTTTATAGCTTCCTCGGCAGTCACAAAATTGGGCCCTTCTGCTCTGACAATCGCCCTATAAGCTTTCTCAGTTCTGTCCCAACGTTTATCTCGGTCCATTGCGTAATACCGCCCTGAAACTGTGGCAATCTTCCCAATATTGTTTAGCTTTAAATATTCATCAAGCTTTGTAATCTCAGCTAAACCATCTTTAGGATCAGCGTCACGGCCATCAGTAAAAACATGCAAATAAACATTTTTCGCATTATTCCTCTTCAAAAATTCCAAAAGCGCATGCAAATGATCAACAGAAGAATGCACATGCCCACTACTCAGAAGTCCCATTATATGAAGCCTGGAACTATTTTTCTGAGAATGAAATAAAGCCCTGTAGAAAGATTTGTTTTCAAAAAAAGATCCGTCTTCAATCGCTTTATCAATTCGCCTTAGAGATTGCAAAATAATTCTTCCAGAGCCCATGCTTAAATGTCCAACTTCTGTATTCCCAACTTCGTCAGCAGGAAGACCGACAGATTCTCCTGATGCCAAAAGATCAGAATGAGGGTAATCAACCAAATACTGATTAAAGTTAATTGGGTTTGCCAAAGCAATAGCATTTCCAGGAGATGGTGCTGCAATTCCCCACCCATCAAGCACTAGTAGTACTACTGGCTGAACTTTACCAGGATTTACTCTAATTTTTGGTTTTTTAAATAGATTAAATAACATATTTTGATTCCTGTCACAAACTTTGCTATATAGCTAAAATTAGATAAGCAACTCCAAGCCCTGTTGCAAGAATTCCAAGTAGTATCGCAACATTAATAATGACGCTAGTTTGGATCCTAATTCCAGCCAAAGGATTTCTTCCAATAGCTTCAACACCACTCTTTGCAATTCTCCCAAAATAAATAAACCCAATAGCAAAAGAGGTAAGTACCATAGCAGAGGCAAGGAGATATCTTAATGCTGAAATTGGGTCAACTCCTAAGCCACTCAAACCGCTTCGAAGTACTTCAATTATATTCTGTCTTGCTGTAGAAACGTTCGTCCTTGGATGGATACTCAAAGAAGTTTTAATAATACCAACTGCATTTTTATCGCTTGCCGAATAATCCTCAATAGCCGTTCCAATAATGTACCCAGTTTTTAGAGCAAGTTCTGCAACCCCAGGAGTTTTTGAGCTTGTCAAGAAGTCCCCTTTCTTGATATTTCCATTTACAGAAGATACTCGAACATTCGTTTCTCCCCTTGAGATCAAAATTTGTTTATTATTAGTATTATCAACTTCAATTGCAGCGATTGGATTATTATTAACAATACCATACATAGAAGAATCATATTCAGTTTTGCAAAGTTTATATCCGTCCTGGTCTAAACAAATTACATCTCCATTTTGAACATTCGTATCATTAACCGAAACCGATATCCCAATGTCAGTTAAATTAGTCTGGGCTTGTAGGGACGATTTCTGGATGATCCAAATAAACATTATAAAATTTATGAGAGCTACAAAAATTAATTTTTCTCTGGTGGACATTAAATTAATAGTACGTTTAATAAATATTCTGGTCAATACCCTCTTGACACAACGAACCATAAATGGCTTAATGAAGATACAAAGTTGGACAATTGTCCAAAATTAAACATGAACCTGCCCAAGAAAAAGTACATTTCAATTCATGAAGCTGCAAAAGTTCTTGATGTATCAACCAAAACCTTAAGGCGCTGGGAAGCTTCCGGCAGGATCACTTCCCTACGCACAAAAGGAGGCCACAGGCGGTACAGCCTTGCGGATATTCGTAGAGGCGAGGCCGTCTCAAGGCCAAGAATCGCAAGAGCAGTATCAATTCCTGAAAATTTTACGCATAGCTTCAATCCAGGCTCAAATGCGGAGATAGCGGAAATTGAACATGTAACCGAAATCTACAAACCAATAGAACTTCATCAAGCTCAAATAAAAATGATAAAGCTTATTGGCTTCACAATATTCGCAGCATTAATTCTATTCATAACGACCAAAGCTTCAAGTACACTCTTTGGAGGATATCAAACTACTTCTAAAATAGTTCAAGAGAGCCTGGCGGAATATATAAATCTTTCTGCTCTGCCTCCTGCGGTAAAAACAATTCTTGGTTCCCATAGTTACGACTATTACAAAGAGAAAAATAATTTGGCAGATTCAGAAGTTGTACACTCTGGGCAAGTTCTGGCAGCAGAAAACATTGTTTCAAGCTTTAATATAAACATTAGATCAAACTTTAAAGAAGTAGCAAACTTCATAAAAGGCCTTACCTCATCAGACGTCTCGACAGGAACACTCGAGGCAAGTGGAGCTGCTAAATTATCAAATACCCTGAATGTTACAGGAGTTTCAACATTTGCAAATAATGTAGATATCGCAGGCGACCTAACTTCTCCATCAACAACATTCAATTTATTAAATACAGGTGTGACTACGCTCAATATTGGAGGGACATCAACAACTACATCAATCTCCTCTACTACTGGAACAACTAGTATCAATAATAATCTCAGCATCAAAGGGACAACAACTTCGGCAGGTAAATTAACAGGTTCTGGAGATCTAGCAATTTCAGGAGCCAGCGCTTTAAGTGGAACTTTAAAAGTAACAGGAGCTGCAACCCTTTCCTCTACTTTGGACGTTTCTGGAAATTCCACTTTTGGAAATATTACCAAAATAAATGGCATTACCTATTCATATCCAGCTACTCAAGGCGCTGCTTCTACATTATTAATTAATAATGGAAGCGGAACTTTAACCTGGAGTACACTGTCAGGTGCTGGTGGAACTTTAGCAATAGCAAACGGTGGAACAAATAACACAACTTACACTACAGGAAGTGTTATTTATTATGACGGTACAAAATTGGGCCAGGATAATTCTAATTTCTTTTGGGATGGAACAAATCATAGACTTGGACTTGGAACAGCATCTCCATCCACAACTTTACATGTAGTTGGCGCAACAACACTTGCAGGAGCAACAACAATAGGAGGAGCAACCACTGATTTAATCACCTTCACAGGACGGGTTACCTCCGGCACTTCTCTAATCCCAGCTGTAAATTTGGGTTCTGACCTGGGATCACTCGCCTTAAGGTGGAACAACCTATATGTTGGAACGATTAACTCAAACTCTACTGTTTCCACAACAGGCCAAGCGCTATTCACATATCCACCAACTGACACTACCTATGCACAGTCCTCAGTAATGATTAATCCAACAGCTCCACCAGCAAATTCATTTATGCTTGGAATTGGAATTGCTGGAGCACAAAGAGCTGGAATAGATGCTGAAGGAGATTTAACTCTGGGCTATGCAGGTGGAGCAGGAACATCAGCTCCAAACAACAGTAATCCTCTTTCCATATATAACCATGGGACAACAAATTTACTCAATGTAGATACTTCTGGTAATATAGTTTCAGTTGCTGGAGCCAAATGGCAACCTCTCACAGATTCCACAACTGCCTTAAACATTGCCAACGCCGCAGGGACAGTATCCACGACGTTTGATACTACAAACAGTAGGGTGGGGATTGGGACGACGAGCCCAGCAGTAAAATTAGATATTTTCAATACTGCAGGTACTGCTACAGCATTATATTTAGGTCAAACAACAACAGCTAATAATAGACCTTCATTGGCAATGTTCAGCAATAGTGTTGCTCTTGATGTTAATGGAACAGTTAATTCTCTTACGTCCCCATTCATTTTTGACATATCTGGTACTACTAATGTTAATTCCGGGATCAATGGACTGACACTTGCTTCCAACCACCCCAATGGAAAAATTATATTTAATATTGGATCTGGTGCAGAATTTGCCAGATTTACAAGCACCGGTCTCGGCATTGGTACCACCTCCCCTAATGGTCTCTTGGATGTATCTAAGGCAATATCAGCTGCTCCATCACTAACAGGAGCGTATATGTCATTTACAGCATCAACTTTAACAGATAATACTGCAGCTGCAACTAATCCAACGAACGCTGTTTTTAATAGTATTGCAGCTCCAACTCTTGCTGGAACTAACGCTCAGACTACCACAAATGTATATGGACTCTACCTTGGCGGAGCGCCTATTAAAGGTACTAATGAAACTATTACTAATACAACAGCTCTAAATATAGCTGCAGCTGCAGTAGGAGCAGCCACAAATTCATATGGACTCCAGGTTAATGCTCAGACTGGAGCTACCAATAACTATGCAGCTGCCTTTAGTGGAGGAAATGTGGGGATTGGGACCACCGCACCTGGAGCTACTCTACAAGTCAGTGGGACTTCAATTTTCAATAACGGTTCTAATTCAACCACTGCCTACCAATTCCAAAATGCTGCAGGATCAAACCTCTTGAATGTTGATACAACGAATACATTCGTAGGTATCAATGGGGCCACGGTGCCATTGTCGGACGTCAAACTAGGGGTGACTGGATCCATGTATATGGGAGGTGATGGCTCAAGATTAGTATTAAATAGAACCACCGCCGGATTGATAGATATTAACTATACCCAAGGGCTGTCCGCCAAGTGGAGATTAGAGACTAATACCAGTAGTGATAATTTCAGACTTGTTTCAACGACCTTTGATGTTAATGAGAACAGTTCAGTCGCAATGTTTACGAGCACGGGAAGAGTAGGTCTGGGAACAGAAAGCCCTGTCTCTAAACTCCATCTCACCGGTGCTGTCACTGGAAAAGCTTTGGCTATTTTTAATGAAACTGGAGATCAGAATATATTCACTGCCTCTCAGTCTGGTATTCCAGTGTTTAATTTAGCAAGAGTTGCAGGAACTGCTGCCAATGGAGTCACGTTTACCCCAGCGGCTACAGGAGCAGGACCAACGCTTGCTTCAACTGGTTCTGATGCAGATATTGCTTTTACTCTAAATGGAAAGGGCAATGGCGCACTGACTTTTGGTACTACAAGCTCAACTGGAGCTATGACATTTGGCCAATCAACCGCAACCAATACTATTAATATAGGAAATGCCGTTACAACTGCTGGAAATACTCAAACTATTAATATTGGCGCTGGAGCATTAAATAGTACTGGGTTAACAGCCATCACAATTGGTAATTCAAATATTTCAACTGGTGTATCAACGCTAACTTTAAAAGCTGGCGGAAGCGGTAGATCACAAGGCCCATCTATAACTCTGGGAAATGTTGCCAGTACTACAACAGGAGTCTGTTCTGGTTTGGCTAATGCCACTGCCCCAACTGCTGGAACAGCATATGAACTAATTGATTGTACCAGTAACCCCGTAGCAGATTACGCTGAAATGTATCCTGTGGCTAGTGGCACTAATTACGGCGATGTTGTAGCGGTTGGCTCAGAAATGATTAATACTTACTCAAAAGATTGGACTAAAGTAATAGGCCAAGTGACAAAATTAGTTAAGTCTAACAAAGCATATCAAAATAATGTAATAGGTATTGTTTCAGATAATCACGAGGATTGGTCTTCGACTGGATATAACATAAAGGATTCTGATAATCCAATGCCTGTTGCTCTTAACGGAAGGATTCCTGTAAAAGTTGCATCTGATTCATCTGATATTCGGGCTGGAGATTTCCTGACTTCTTCAAATACCCAACCCGGAAAAGCAATGAAAGCAGATAAATCAGGGTACGTAATTGCTAAAGCACTGGAATCATGGACAAGAAACTCTGGAAAAGATATTGTTATGGTTTTTGTAAACAATACTTACTATTTTGGAGACCTTGCTACAAGTGGAAATTTAACTCCTGTAGCTCAAAATCCACAAAATACCCCAGTTGATAACATATCTTTGACAATCTTAAATGACAAACTCAATACTCTTGATACCAAAGTTGCTACCATCGAGGCCCAGCTTGCCAATCTATCTTCCCCTGCTGCAACTGATTCCGCTAGTCTTAATAATAGAATAACCAGCCTTGAGAATGATTTACTTACCTTTAAATCAGTATTGACAGCAAGCAGTAGCGGGATGATTGCTAGCCTACATGAAGTTGATACAAGTAAATTGAATGTCCTGGGAGATGCGGTACTCGGGGATACTGTAATTAATGGGAAACTTAATGTTGGAACTCTGACGCTAGACAATATTAATCAAAGCATAAACGCAATAGGCATTTTGAAAATTCAAGATTTAGCTTTGGGAAATGTTGAATTTATGAACGGACTAATAACTTTTGATACAAAAGGCAACGTAATAGCTAAAAGTATCACAGCTGATAAATACAAGGTCGCCGGGACTTCGGCCGGGAATGAAAAGATTATTGCTGGGCAAACTAGTGTAGCAATTAATACTAATCAAGTGACTGATAATTCTTTAATCTTTGTGACAGCCAAAACTACAACTAATAAGACATTGGCAGTGACGGCCAAAACAACTGGGACTGGATTTAAGGTGGAGATCCCATCCCCTGATACAAAAGATATTGACTTCAACTGGTGGATTATCGACAAACAATAATGAATTCAACCTTGACAAACCCTTTCTTTAAATTACTATTATCTTAGAAAATGTTGTTGATTAAATTTTTGGTTTTTTTATCATCGTTGGTTATTCCTGCACATGCTGCAGGTACAACCATATATGTTGATCAACAACTGACTGCAGACTGCGTATCCAATAACTACAGTATTGCCCAACGAAACTGCACCGGAAGTGACGGTAATGCCTTTAAAAAAGTAGAGGGGGCATTCACAGCCATTAGAAACAGTTATGGAGCGCTAGATGGCTCAACGGTCTTAGTCAGAGCCGGGACGTACAAAGAAAACAATGAATGGAATTCAGTGCCCCAACGACAATCGACATTCATTATCAAGAATCCCTTGACCCTCAAAGCCTACAACAAAGAACCCGTCACTCTCACCTTTGATCCACTCAATCCCCCCACCTGGGACAACAACGAATACGGTCCGATCATCAGTATCTGGACCAACAATGTGACGATTGAAGACCTGACCATTATCGGCACTCGCTCCTTAGGAGAATCTAAAAGTGGGACTGAAGCCGGCGACACGGATATGAATATCGAAGTCTATGCCAAGCCAAATGTGGTGATTCGCAATAACCGAATTTATGATGCCGGACATGCGGGCGTCAAAGCGTCATCAGGGATCCTCATTGAACACAACGAGTTTGCCAATACTGGCTTCACACGCCGAGATCATGGGATTTACCTCTACGCGGATAGTGGATCTCCGAATGACACCAAGATTATCCGCTACAATGACTTTCACGATATTGTCGGCTATGGCATCCACCTCTACGACTATGTGGCTTACGCACAAGTCTATGGCAATGTCATTCATCACAATGCGGGGGGAGGTATCGTCCTCACTGGTGACCACAACCAGATTTACAACAATACGATCTATGATAATTACAATGGACAGGGACTCTTTGTCTTTCACTATGGTCTCTTTAACCTGACCATCAAAAATAACATTTTCTGGAAAAATGCAGTAGACATCCAATGCGATGATGACTCCAAAAGCCCCGCCACCAATTCCTTTGTCTCCAATGACTACAGCACGGTAAGTGGGACAAACTACAAATGCACGGTATTGGATATGAGCAAGAATAATTTTTCTGTAGATCCAAAATTTGTTTCCGCAGCTCCTACAACTTGGCTTGATTTACGGCTTTCTGCCACATCACCTTTAATCGATGCCGGAACTAATGTGGGATCTCCTTATAATATCGCCCTAGATCCTACTTCCACCACCTGGCCAGCGAAACTTGTTGACCAGAATAATTATCTCAATTGGGAAATTGGGTCATTTGCATACATACCACCAGCAAGTCCCATCCCAACTCCTAGTCCAACTCCTAGTCCAACTCCTTTCCCTATTGCCAGTCCTTCACTCGCTCCAATCCTACCATGTAACATGTAAATAATATGCAAAAACAAATTCAAAAAATTAGAGAATATTTAATACTCGCCATTATCTTTCTATTCCCAGTAACAATTGCTAACAGCTTTTTAGACATTATTAATCTCCCTAAATTAATTCTATTAGTAGTTTTAATCTGCCTTATACTTCTTCTTTTTGCAGCAGAAATCTATTTAACAGGGGAAATAAATATTTCAAAAGGCAAATTTGATTTCCCAGTTCTAGCTATTATTGTTGCCTATCTCGCCTCTGCAATATTTATCACTCCCAACAAAATGGAAGCCTTTTTTCTTCCAGGAGTGGCCACATTTGTATTAGGCCTTGGCATTTTATATTTCCTGGCAAATACAATAGCTAATAAACAAGATATCAAAAAGGCTCTTATTGCATCATCTTGCCTTCTTTCTTTAGTAATTATTACGAGCTTTCTTGGAGTTTTCGATAAAATCCCCCAGCTTCCATCATTCATAAAAGATCCTGCCTTTAACCCAGCCGGAGATTACATAACAAGCACAATTTTTCTTTTATCGGCTGTCCCTTTTGCAGTTTTTTTTCTAATCAAAGAGTCAAATATACTCAAAAAATTAGTTTTCTCTTTCTCTCTTGTATTTATTCTTGTAGCAGCAGGCATTTCAATTTTTAGTCTCATCTCCCCCGACAAAAAAGTTTCCCCAATCTTGCCTTCCTTTACAACAAGCTGGGCAGTCACAATAGATACAATCAGAGAAGCCCCAATTCTTGGAATAGGACCAGGAAATTATTTAACAAGCCTCAATAGATTTCGCCCAGCAAGCTATAATTCAACAAACGCTTGGCAGTTTAGATTTTCCTCAGCCAGAAATTGGTATTTGACTGCAATCGCAGAAACAGGCTTCGTAGGCCTTGCAGCTCTTGCCATTTTAATTATTACTATAACAAAAATAATCAACAAAAACCTCTCAATTTACAAAGAAAGCAAATCAGTGATGATAGACGTTATTTCAATTTCAGTTTTAGTCGGAATCTTAATTACATTATTTTTCTTCCCAGGAAACGAAATCACATTAATGCTAGTTTTTGCTCTTCTTGCAATTAATTCGGGGAGCAAACCAAACCCAATTTCCCTCGACAAAGGTACAAATACAAATTCAAGATTAATCATAAGCCTTACAATAATCGCAGCAGTTTTATTTTTAGGTTTTAAAGCAAGACCAATCATCTTGGGAGAAGCCAAATTCAAAGTTGCAGATACAGCTTTAAGAGCAAACGATGGCAAAAAAACATATGAAACTCTTGTCGAAGCAATTAACCTTAATCCCCTAGTTGACAGATATCACGCCTCATACGCCCAAGTAAACTTTGCAATAGCAAAATCAATCATTGGAAGCGTCAAAGACACCAAAAATTTGACAGACGACCAAAAAAACACAATTCTCCAGCTTATTCAACAAGCAATTCGCGAAGGACAAAACACAGTAAGTCTTAATCCCACTCGTTCAGCCAATTGGCAAGTCCTTGCTAATATTTACCAATCAATAATCGGCTATGCAAACCAAGCAGACCAATACGCAATCGATTCATATAACCAAACAATCAATCTTGATCCCCTTGACCCAACTCTAAAAATAGCTCTTGGCAGCCTTTACTATTCTCTTGGCCAATATGACAACGCACTAAAGAACTTTGAATTTGCGATCTATGCCAAGCCAGATTTTCCAAATAGCTATTACAATCTTGCCGCAACCTACGCAGCCAAAAACGATTTTGACAACGCAATCTTAGCAATGAACAAAGTTATCTCACTAGTTCCAAAAGATTCAAATGACTACAAACAAGCTCAAAATGATCTAGATACTTTACAAAAAAAACAAAAAACATTCAAAGAAAATAATCAAACAGGAATCTTAACAGCTCCTAAAAAAGAAACACAAACAATAAATCCAAAACTTCAACTACCTGAAGAAGCTTCTCCTCCAGCTGCTCCAAATATCCCAACATCAACTCCAAAACCAACAGTCACAAGCTTACCCTAGCGAAGCCAAAGGGTGGACCGTGCCGGAATCGAACCGGCGTCACCGCAATGCGAATGCGGCACATTACCACTGTGCTAACGGCCCAGACGCTTATTTTATCTCAAATAATTCAAAGGGTTCAAATGTATCCCATTCTGATGAATTTCAAAATGAAGATGTGTACCTGTCGAATGTCCAGTTGATCCCATTCTTCCAATACTGGCTCCTCTATTCACAGTCTGACCCAAAGTAACATAAAAAGCACTCATATGAGCATATAAAGTCTGCATACCGTTTCCATGGTCAATTATAATCTTATTCCCATAACCACTATTATCCCAACCTTCAGCAACAATAGTACCAGAGTCCGCCGCAAGCACATTTGGAGCAGCCGCGTTCGCAATATCAATTCCAGGATGATACCAATAATATCCTTGAGTAATTAGCCCTTGCGTCGGCCAAACAAAACTTCCAGAAGACACAACTGTCCCAGCGTTCGGAGTAATCTGGACCGCAATTGCCGGCGCGATACCTCCAGCCTGTGCTTTAACTCCATTTGGAACAATTACAGTTTGTCCGATAGCAAGCGCAAAAGTTTCATCGTTTGTAAAAGTATTAAAAGGAAACTCAACAATCGCCTCAGAGCTCGGAAGGCCATATTTTTTCGCAATAGATTCAACAGTATCCCCTTTCTCAACTTTATGAGCAATTCCAGTAACAGGCAATATCCGAAGCGTTTGGCCAATTTTTATAGAGTCCGCCGACGTTAAATCATTCTGCCAAAGAATAGTATTAGCCGAAACACCAAATTTATCAGCAATCAAAGAAACAGTATCCCCTTCTTTAACAACATAATCAACAACTCCTTCGCGATTGGCAGATATATTAGTATAAATATTAGAATTATCAGTAGAGGCCGAAAGAACTTCAGAAGGAGCCGCGATACTCCAAGGATCAATAGACCTACCAGGAAACTCCTTAGCAATATAAGGGCCAATCAAAATCCCAACAACAGCAAGGGCTGTCATTCCAAAATGAATTAATCTTTTAGATTGCTTCCCTCTTTGGCGATAAAGTTTACCTACAAATACAGCTTGAAATTTATCAAAACGCAAAAAATTAAGCCGCAATAAATTTCTACTAAACTTATAAAGTTCTTTTAAAAAATCGCTGAAGTCAATAAAAAAACGACGCATTCATGAATTATAACACGCAACTACACTGTCTTGAGGCTATCTAGAAACTCCTGATTCGTTTTTGTCTTAGAAATTCTATCAATCAAAGTCTGTGTTCTTTCTTCTTCAGGAATCATATCAAGCATACGGCGAAGTGTATGCGCCTTTACAAGGTTCTCGCGTCCATAAAGTAATTCTTCTTGCCTCGTTCCAGACATAGTAATATTAATAGCAGGGAAAACCCTCTTCTCAGCAAGTCTGCGATCAAGATGGAGCTCCATATTCCCAGTTCCCTTAAACTCTTCATAAATAAGGTCGTCCATTTTGCTTCCAGTATTTACCAAACATGTTCCAATAATAGTAAGAGATCCGCCCTTTTCAATCTTGCGGGCTGCTCCAAAAAATTTCTTTGCAGGAAAAAGCGCTTGAGGATCAAATCCCCCTGTTAAAGTCCTTCCAGAAGTCGGAAGTGCCAAGTTATAAGCACGAGCAAGCCTTGTAATTGAATCAAGTAAAATTACAACATCTTTCCCATTTTCAACAAGCCTTTTAGCGTAATCAAGCGCCAATTCTGCAATCCTCGTCTGGTTTCTTGCTGGTTCATCAAAATTTGATCCAACAACCTCACCCTTTTCCTTCGTAACATTTGCCATATGACGAGTAATGTCCGTAACTTCCTCTGGTCTTTCCCCAATTAGAGCTGCCATCAAATACACTTTAGGGTAATTTTTAGCAATTCCAGAAATAATATCTTTAAGTAACCAAGTTTTCCCAGCTTTTGGGGGAGAAACAATTAAGCCTCTTTGACCAAAACCAATAGGCGCAACTAAATCTATCATTCTAGTTGTTAACATATCAGAGTCAGTCGAAAGCTCAATTTGTTTATCAGGATAAATCGCTAAAAGCTCTTCAAAATTAGGCCTGTCACCAACTTTTTCAATAGCAACCCCATTAACTTCAAGAACCTTAAGAAGCCCCCAATATCTTTCATTTTCTTTTGGTCTTCGAGCCAATCCTGTAACTTTATCTCCATTTCGGAGATTAAATCGTCTTATTTGTGAAGAAGAAATATAAATATCATCATTAGAAGGAGCAATTTTTGGACGGAGTAACCCAGATCCTTCATTAGCAATATCCAAAATTCCAGAAACTTCCTCAGTCGGAAGATCTGAATCAGGTATCACTCTGTCATCAACTACAAGAGAATTTGTTTGTTTATCCATGTTGTTATAAAGAAGGGCAATTAAGTAAGTAAGCTAATTCTATCATTCTCTCGCTATTTGTCAACCAGTTTCGCAAAAACTAATAATCTATTCCAAGAAGTTCCAGGCGGATAACATGTCTGCAAAACTAATGTTTCCGTAGGGGTTTGATTCATCAAACCCTCACCGTTTATTACGCCCACATCTTTCGGCCCAACAATTTTAGTCTCAGTCACCTTATAAACATATCTTCTATCAGCAAAGTAAATTACTATTTCATCCCCCTTCTGCATTTGATGAAGTAAATAAAAAATAGCATTATAACGGCTTACATTAAAAAGAGAATTAGTAGAGTGACTAAATAGAAATATATTCTTGCCCTGCCCTGGAAAATAAGTTCCCTTAGCATGAGCAACTCCTTGGCTTAGCGCCTGATCATATTCTTTCTCGTTTGTTGGATCAACGTTCGCAATAATATTTGCCTTAGCATTAATTTTTGGGATTACAATTGAAAAATAAGAATCAACTCCAAATTTACGAGCTTCCTCTTGAATAATACTCGTGCTCTGCGCGTTAATTAAATCAGCGCGCGCAGGCTGGTAATCAATTTTATTGAGCCCTAGATTATAATTAACTTCATCTTTTATCAAAGGCCCAAAAGTAAAAAGCCCAGCAATAATCGCAAAACCAATAAGACCTGCTCCAATCCCTCTGAGAAGTGTGTATAGCGCTTTCATAGCCAAATTTGCATGAAGAAGCGCTGTGCCATGAAGTCCAGACTTATCTGAACTATAAATATTATAAATAATTCCTTTTGGATACATTAAATCAACCTGAATTTCTTATATAAATATACCCCAACTAATACAGTTGGGATTGAAGCTATTATTAAATAAACTCCATCATTACTTCCAGTTTTAGGTAATATTGTTAGTGCAGTTGTCCCAAGAACTGTTGGAGGATTATTAACATTAATATTTAATTGACAACTTCCTCCCCCAACCCAATTTCCACGACTATCTTTTACAATCAAGTTCGCAGTGTAATTTCCAGCATTGTAATAAACATGAGATGCTTGATTGCTACCAGTTGTTATAATTTGATCTTGTCCGTTTGAATTATCTCCAAAGTTAAACTGATACTGTTGAATACTTCCATTTGAATCAGTGCCAGATCCTGTAAATGTAACTGTCAAAGGCTTAGTTCCATTAGTTGTACTTGCGTTCAAATATTGGCAAGAACTAGTCAAACTTGGTGTTGCAGTAGGTGTAGGTGTGCTTGTTGGTGTTGGCGTGACAGTTGGAGTAGGAGTTGGCGTCATAGTAGGTGTTGGGGTAGGTGTAGGTGTAGGAGTCATGGTTGGTGTTGGGGTGGGAGTGGGAGTAGAACTTTCAGGTGTAAAAATATCTGCCTTAAAAGTAACTTGAATTGATGCAGACTCACCTGACTTTACCGTACCCAAATTCAAGGGATATAAATAAAAAGATTCATTCATAGAACATCCATTAGGACAATTATGAAGCTCTGTTATCCCAAAGAAAGTTGCGTGCCCTACTCTATATACAAACCAAAAGGGTTGCGACCCATTTATAGTAACAGAATCAGTTGCAGATGGTGAATTATCAGCAGATAAAGTCACACTTGGATTTTGAGTTTGAGCTGGACTTGATGGTAAATTTGCAAAAAGTTTTACATTCCTTGCATCAAACTGGCCATCATTAGAAATCTTTACTAAAAATTCCACAACATCACTTGGTCCAACGTTGACTAAATCATTCCATCCATTTTGAAGAGTATTATTTGTTACCTTCAAAAAATTTCCGCCACGTAAAACTGCCGTCTGGTTTGTAGAAACAACTGTGACAGCAAAGCTACGCCCTACCAAAGCAGTCTGGTCGGACTTAAGTTGAATTGCATTTTGAACTGAAGAACCAACACCAACATTACTTGCAATTTTGCCGTCGAATTTAAAGTAAGCTACTTGAGAAGGAGTAAGGGTTCCTAAATTAACTCCATCATTAACCCAGGCATCGGTAACACTCACTGTGTTACTATTTTTCTCCGCTTTTGCGGTTCCAATTACATAAGTCACCTGACTAGAGAAATTTTGTTGAATATAAACATTTGTTAAATTCTGGCTTCCGTCATTTCGAACTGTAACTACGTATTGAAGAGTATCTCCAGATACAACTTGATTTTTACTTCCACCGAGAGTTGCAAAAAGATCAAAGTTTGCAGCTTTCACAAAAAGGTGTTTGTTTCCAATCAATAACGTACCTACAGCCAAAACGACTAAAGCAATTAAAATGTTTACTTTGTTTTTAAAAATTTTCATATTTTATTATCCAGATACGCTTGTTGGCAAGACAGGTGGTACAGTGTTCTGTGGGATAGATGTTGCAACTGGCGCAGGCGTATCGACAGGTGTATCAACAATAGGTGTTGCTCCGCTTCCGCCCGGAGTCCTGGTTGGCTGAGGTGGTTGAGTTCTGGCTTGGGTCACTGATGGTTGTACTACTTGCGTATTTTCAGGTGGTTTAGGTGTTTCTCCTAGTTTTGGTGTAGCCTCCTGCTGAGGCTTATTTGGCTGAGCCTGTTGAACATTTGGCTTATTCTCTTTTTTGACCACTGGTTTTGAAGGACCACAAGAGGTATCAACTACTGACATCCAAGGTCCAGTTTCCCCAACAACTGGTTCAGGAACTCCTTGGACTCCTAATATTGCATCCTTTGGAAGTGATCCTTGATCTTGCACTCTCATAAACACATACCCCTCTACTTTCTTGCCATCTTTTGACCTAACAATTAAATCTGCGCCACGATTTGGATCATCTATATTTGTAATAGGGGTTCTACTCCAAACTGCTGTAAATTGAAATGGAGCCTTGTTTGAAAGATGCAAAATCCCGGTCTTTTCATCTTTATACTCTTTCCCAATTTCAACTTGAGACTCGTAAATAGAACAAATATCGAACTGAGGCTGATCTTTTCTTACTCCATCATTATGTGCTCTATAGCTGTTTCTAGTAACCAAAACTGTATCTTCAACTTTTACTCCTTCCTTGATTGTAAAAAGCTGACTAACCAAAGTGTTGTAATAAGAATCAACTTCTTTTGTTGTAGGTTCTGTTTTCCAAGCAGTCCTTAATATATTTGCTACTTGATCTTTTAATACTTGTTTTGATTCATAAGCCTTAGGGAACTCTTTGTCTTCATTCTCCTTAGATCTTGAATATACCCAAGCCTGTTGAGCATCCAATGAATTTTTAGCAGCCGACTCGGTAAGATTAGCTGATCCTAAAAATTTAAGATCTGGATTTTCTAATGTCCCACCCGATACTTCAACCAACTGCTCATAAGCACTTAGTTCGTTTTGATTAACTACACCTACAACTACATCAGTTGAAATTCTTGTCATCCACAAACCTATTGCATTTACTGTTACTACAGGAGGTAAAGATCTAGCTGCATCATAAGCTGTTTCTCTATTTAGCATTAATTTTTCTCTTTGTTCTCTGGCTGATTCCGTAGAACTAGGCACAAGAGAAGGTGTTTCAATTAAAACAGGAGCTGTAATAAATGTAGGAAATTCCGTTGGATTTTGAGTTACTATATCCGCTACTACTTTGGCAGCAGGAGTTGGGGTTAAACCCCTACCTTCAATTATTTTTACATTCTGAGCTGTAGCTGTTGCATTATTTTTAAACCATTCAAGTGTTAAATCAAGTGATTGTTCTTTATCTTTCGCTTCAATATAACGACTTACAAATACTCCACCACTAATAATGGAAGAAGCCCCAACAATTCCAGCGGTTATCCCGCTACATCCTATTAAAAATTCTCTCCTATTTATACCCATATTATATATTTACGTTTCTTTGGAGGATTATAGGGCAGAAGATTAAATTTGTCAAACAGTCCTTTATGATGAGATTTACAAGGTGCGGGTAGTAAGCCTGCCCTACGTACCACCCGCCCCTTCTAAATCCCATCTCGCAGAGACAAGCTCTGCTTATCCGAAAAACTACCACTTGACAATTAATCCTAATAATTAATATCTTAATTGTGATTTATCTTTTTTTTACCTGTCCTAAAGACAAGCCTAGTTTGTCTTTGGCAAGATGAATCATCATTAAGGGCATTTCTATTCGTGGAAAGAATCAAACTTTTATTTTTTAGAGTTTGATACCCAACGGTAGGGATGCTCTTTTTTTGTCTCTCAAAGTATCGCAAAAACACTTTATCAAAATTAATTTCTGTTGTCAAATCCCATAATTTAATATTAACACCCCCATAGTTTTATTTAGTGGAAAAACACCTACTTTAAGGACTATTTCCTAAGTGGAAAGAAATTGTGGATAACTTGTTGAACTGTTTTAAACTCACTTGAAGTCACCAAATTCTTATAGCCCAAACGCTTGGCAAGTTTAATCACTTTTTCTTCCCCTACTACTTTTCTAATTTCTCCAAGAAGTCCAACTTCTCCCAAAGAAATATTATCTTTCAAAATTGCTTTATCAAAAAAAGAACTGACTAGGGATAAACAAATCGCAAGGTCTACAGAAGGACTCTTTGCCATTATTCCACCAGCAACACTAACAAAACAATCATATTCATATAAAGGAAGTCTACAGTGCTTAATTAGTACAGCAATCAAAAGTTCAAATCGTTTTGGGTCAATTCCTTGCGCAATTCTTTTGGGAAATGCCAACTTACTGGAAACAACAAGAGACTCAATTTCGACGAGTACTGCTCTTGATCCCTCCATCACAGCACTAATCGCGCGTCCAGGAATATTACTTTCCCCATTTTCAAGAAAAATTTTTTCAGGGTTTGATAGAGCTATTAATCCCTTTTCTCTCATTTCAAAAATCCCCACTTCATCAGTCGGCCCAAATCGATTTTTGATTGCCCTAATCATACGCAGCGTTAAACTTTTATCTCCCTCAAACCACAAAACAGTATCAACTATATGAGATAAAACCGACGGTCCAGCTACACTTCCCACCTTTGTTACGTGTCCTACTATAAAAATAGGTGTGTTAGTTTCCTTAGCAAAACGAACCAGTCTAAAAGCACACTCTCTTACTTGTCCAACTGATCCAGCCATACCAGAAAGGTCAGATGTAGACATTGTTTGAATTGAATCAATAATCAAAACTTTCGGTTTAAGTTCAAGAGCTACACTAATAATAGAATCAATATCAGTTCCTTCTATCATATTAATACTTTTATTTTTGATTTTTAATCTATCTGCACGAATCGCAATTTGATTAATAGACTCCTCACCACTTACATATAAAGTATTTTCAAGGTTATCTACTATCTGGAGAAGCAAAGTTGATTTTCCAATGCCAGGGCTTCCAGCAATTAAAATAACTTGTCCCAAAACCATTCCGCCCCCTAAAATTTGATCAAACTCATCTATTTGTGTCTTAACCCTGGGAACTTTTACAGAGGTTATTTCAGATAATTTCTGCGGTTTCAGATTTTGATTTGTGTTTTTTTGTGTTCGCGTTGACGTTGAAACGATAGTTTCAACGAGAGAGTTCCATGTCCCACAACTAGGGCATTTCCCAAGCCAACGAGCTGATTCATATCCACACTGTTGACAAACAAAAAGAGAGTGAACCTTCGCCATGAAAACATTATACTATATGGTATATTTCAAATTTCTTATTTCTGCACATAGATCTGTTACTATGAATTCTCCATTGGTAGAAGAAAATTTAACATTCAGAAGAGATATGGATATGCCTTCGACATGAAGATAATCATTTAAAGACTTACTTAAATTTGAAAAATTTTCTGTGAGGCTATCTTGATTAAATCCGAGGCGAGAAAGTTCATTTTGCAAATTTCTAATGCCAGTTCCATGATTAAAGACAATATCTAAGTTTTGACCTTCAATAAATTTACTTACAGAATACGGGCATTTTAAAGGCTCAAAAAAACCTATCTCATCAATTGGAACAATTATTACTGGAAAATTGTCGATGGTCCAGTTTTGGTTTAAACTATTTGTTATTTCTTGGTATAAAATAATTTGTTCTAAACTTAAATGATTGTCAGCTTTTCTTCCCTCTTCGTAGATTTTAAAAACATTCTCACCATCATATATGACAATTGAGTTTCCACCTAAGTCAATCAAATTTCTTCTTTCGAACCCTAAAAATCGATTAGATGGCTGGTTGGCATCGTAAAGATTTACTAGCCTTTCAAGCATTTATTTATAAGCCACAGGTTTTGAGGTAAGCACTATTCCAAGAGCAATTTTTTTATTCTTCTCATCAATCTCTTCTATATAACAATTAACTTCGTCTCCAATATTTAATTTAGTTGCAGGTGGAATTTTTGTAATATGAATAAGCCCTTCAATTCCAGGAACTATTTGTACAAAAGTCCCAAAATCAGAATTCTTAATTACTTTCCCTTTTACTCTATCTTCAACTTTAAATTTCTTAGAAATATTCTTCCAAGGATCTTCTTGTGCTTGCTTAATAGATATTGAAAGCTTTCCGTCTGTTACTCCCAAAACTTTCACTTCAGTCTTTTGGCCAACCTTAAATTCATCAGAAGGTTTATTTACTTTTTTCCAAGATAGTTCTGAAACATGAACCAAACCTTCGACTTTTGTCTCCCCAGTTTTAATTTCCACAAAAATCCCAAAATTAGTAATTGTAGTTACGTTTCCTTTATAAATCTCTCCAGATTTTATATTTTTAATGGCATCATGAAGTTCTTTTATTTCTTTTGCTTCACTAACTTCCTTTTCAGAAAAAACTATCTTTTTCCTGTTTTTATCAACTTCGATGACTTTAACCTTCAAACTTCCTCCTAATCTGTCAATATTTTTTAAAGTTTCTTTACCTACTTGAGAAGTCGGAACAAACCCATTTATTCCTTCATAATCCACAGATAGTCCCGAAGGATTGGAATTTTTAATATTAACAAAAACAAGGATTCCTTTACTTTTTAAATCATTTAGTTTTTCCCAAAGAGAGTCCGTTGCAGCATGTCTCAAAGATAAAGATACATTCCCATCTCTTGTCTCAGGATCCATAACAATAGCACTCACAGTATCTCCAACTTTAAGGGTTTTTAAATAGTCCCGTGCTTCCTGAAAATAAATATCTTTTAATACTCCCTCACTTTTTCCACCAACATCAAACAAAGCAAATTTTTTGTTTATTTCAGTTATTTTAACTTGAATTTTTTCGCTTCGCTTAAAACCTTTTATTTTTGATGCATGAAGAGCCAAAAGCTCTTGCATTGTTTTAGGAGATGATTTTATTGTCACTCAATTTGCCTTCTTTCTATTTCGCAGAAACAAGCTCTGCTTATTTGTATGGGAATTATATCCTAAAAATGAACATAAAACAACAAGCTAAGCTTGTAATAATGATTCAACCGCTTCTTTTGTTGTAGAGTAAACAGAAGGAGATGTGTCCCATTATGCTAAAAAACAAAACTCTGCTCGGAAGCTGAGAGTCAGTGCCAGTCTCTTGTTTAATCTCAGCAGACATATATTTAGAGGTATGATAAACCACGTTTCATCTCAAAACAAGGTATAAAAAAATGGCCTGGCAATGAGGTATTTTCACGCTCAGTTGCCCAAGAGCTATCGTCCCCGCTGACGCGTTTCACTTCTTTGTTCGGAATGGAAAAAGGTGTTTCCACGTCGCTTAAATCACCAGGCCAAAGTACAAAACATACTTGCTTGCGCAAGCAGATTGCACTTTCAAATCTAAAGAGAAAGGTTCGCAAATCGTACGGATCTATTCGCACTTGTAAGCTTAAGCCCTTACGAGCCTTCTACTGCAAGCCGATTAACCGGGTAGTCTGCCCGGGATCCAAAAGTCCTTATCTTGGAGTTGGCTTCCCGCTTAGATGCTTTCAGCGGTTATCCTCATAGAATGTAGCTACCCGGCGTTGCGACTGACGTCACAACCGGCACACCAGGGATTCTCCCAGCCTGGTCCTCTCGTACTAAGGCCAGCTCTCCTCAAGACTTTAACGATTGTATCGGATAGAGTCCGAACTGTCTTACGACGTTCTGAACCCAGCTCACGTAACGCTTTAATGGGCGAACAGACCAACCCTTGGAAGCTTCTACACCTCCAGGATGCGTTGAGCCGACATCGCTTAAACCTGCTAATTACTTAGCAGCCTGACTATACCTTCATCCTAGAAAAGAACATTTAGGATGTCGACGTATTATGGAAATAATTTCCATCCATCTTTCTACAAGATAAGTCGATACGGGGTTATATCAAAAGCTTATACCTCATTGAAGGTACAATAAATTGTTTAATTAGATTCGTTAGAATTAGCATATCTAAAGAAGATATATATATTCTTTTATAAATTTTATCTTTATGAAGTTTGGCTTTAATGCCAAAATCTTCAAGAATACAAAGTAGATTGGATTGGCTTTCTGAATCAAATTGCTGGCAGTTTAAATAACCTGCATTTCTACTTTTTGATCCATCATCCATGTACCAAACTGCTAGAGATAATGGTGATAAATTTATACCCTTAGGTATTATCTTTTTACCATTTCTATAAAATTTACTATAAAGAATAGTTAGCTCAGGCATTGATTTTGTATAAAATCGATAACCAACTCTTCCTTTATTACCCTTGTAAGTTTTTGGAGGAGTGATGACAATATCTTTTAGAAAAAGATATTTCCAATCTACATACTCTTTTTGCTTTACAGAGTGGGTAATCTCAAGGTGAGCGTTTAACTTCCTTCTTAAATAGCCATCTCCTAATATTGAACCTAAGACAATTTGTTCTTGAACTTTCGATAAACTTCCCACGGTATTGCCCTTTGTATTTATTATACAATAGGGTTTCACCGTTATGAGTCGAAAATTAAACATCTAAATTCTGGGGGAATTTAGAAAAACAGCATCTCGAAATTACTTTCGAGAGACCCCGAATGTCATTGTTGAGGTAGCGACCCGCGCCGTCGCTGTGGACGCTCAGGCGCGACTACTCTGTTATCCCCGGGGTAGCTTTTATCCGTTAAGCTCCGCCCTTCCCATGAAGTGACGGAGGATCACTAAGACATACTTTCGTACTTGCTTGACTTGTCAGTCTTGCAATCAAGCTGGCTTCTGCCTTTACACGTCTCGCATGATTTCCATCCATGCTAAGCCAACCTTTGTGCCCCTGCGTTATCCTTTTGCAGGGTACCGCCCCAGTAAAACTGCCCATCTAGCACTTTTCCCAAACCCGTTTCCAGGGTTTGTGGGTGAGTTTCAAATTTTTCAACGAGAGGTATTACACTATTGGAGTAAACCGTAATGGTTCACTCCTCCCTCCTATACTAGACAATTAAAAAATAAGAAAACAATGCCAAACTACAGTAAAGCTCCACGGGGTCTTTTTGTCCTGATACAATTAGGCCGCGTCTTCACAGCCACCGCAATTTCGCCGAGTAGAAGTTTAAGACAGTTGCTAGCTCGTTACGCTATTCGTGCAGGTCGGAACTTCGTTATCCATATATTTTCATATATGATCAGACTATATCTTCATCTTGTCACAAAATTTAGGAGCTCACCATGTTGGTATTTCCTCTTCCCGCTTTTATTCATTTGATATGCCATCTTTATGATGTCATTCAATTTTTCTGATTTTAGATGCTCATTCTTTTGAATGAGTTTGCAAACTTTACTAAAAATTTCAAAATCGTGTCTTTTTGAAGTTAAAAGTTGATTCTTTTCGAAATAGGGAATGATAATTGTAGTTAAATCTTTTATGGACCTAACTTCATATTTAAAATTACTATCTCGTTTTGAATACCTAATACTTCCAACTTTAAAAAAGTTATGAATCTTTTTAAGTACTTCTAAATTTCTCTCATGTTGTGACAGAGAAAAACTGGGTCGTACTTCGATTCCGACTTTAAACTTAGATCGTTTACTGAAGGATATTGAAAAACATCCTTCGCCATCTGTGAAACCAGAAATGTAAGAGGAAAACTCCATATTTCGTTTTTTTAGACAAGAGCTGGCGTATTTACAGATTAAAAATCCGTACTCTCCTTTCGGATCAGTCGTTACGGGGTCAATTATGACTTCCCTCGGTATTAGCATCCATAAATAAATTTATGATTAGCCTTCACCGATACAGCCAGGTACTCATATCATGTTACCACAATATTCGGGCAAATTCCGTATTTTACCCGACAAGGAACTTCGCTTGATTCTGTTATCAACAATTAGTCACCTAATTATTTTCTACATGTCGCCATGTAGTCCGCACTCTATCTTCATCTAACTTTCGTTAGAGTTTGACGTATTAGTGTCTGAGGATTCTTAAAAATTGCTTTCTAAGTCTTTCCTGCTGATTAACTCCATTGATCAGATTGTTACCTTTCGGTACTGTCAGATACTGAGCACTTCCAGCATATAGTCAAATTTTACTACGGCATTCGTTTATAGTTCCTACCGTAGAACAGTTATAGTTACTGCTGCCGTTTACCGGAGCTTGAGTTCAAGGCAGTTGCCTTGCGGCGACCACCCCTCCCCTTAACTTACCGGCACTGGGCAAGCGTCAGCCCCTATACTTCAGCTTTCGCTTTTGCAGGGACCTGTGTTTTTGATAAACAGTCGACTAGCAAACTTTAGGTGCCCCCTAAACCAGTAACGGTTCAGGGAACCCATCTCCCGAAGTTACGGGTAGTTTTTTTGCCGAGTTCCTTAAACTTCTTTCTCTCGATCGCCTTAGTCTTCTCGACTAACCCACCTGTGTCGGTTTGCGGTACGACTTAATTAAAAACTTGTTACGAACCTTTTCTTGTAGATTATTAGCTAAAATTGCTTGCCTTTCAGCAAACTTTACACCACATCAATTCTTGATCGTCACGACGGATTTTCCTGTCACAACTATTGACACTTCTGTGCTTCAATTCAATAAGAAGCTCTAGCTTATTCACCTAGTCAGTCCCTAACTCAAACGCTTTTAATCAAATACTGGAATTTTAACCAGTCTTCCATCGGCTACGCCCATTAAATAGGCCTCACCTTAGGTATCGACTAACCCAGAGACGACGAACGTAGCTCTGGAAACCTTGGGTATTCGGCGGGCCAGATTCTTACTGGCCTTGTGCGCTACTCATACCGGCATACTCACTTCTAAACACTCCAACAGACTTTACAATCTATCTTCACTGCGTTTAGAACGCTCCCCTACCACTCCCTCGCTAATAAATTAGCGAAAAAATCATTGTCTTCGGCATTATATTTAATCCTCGATAAATTTTCGGCGCTTTGTCTCGTTGACCAGTGAGCTGTTACGCTTTCTTTAAAGGATGGCTGCTTCTAAGCCAACCTCCTGGCTGTCTATGAGACAAAACTACCTTTGAAACTTAATATAAATTTAGAGGCCTTAGACGAAAATCTGGGATGTTTCCCTTTAGTCGTATCGGCTTAGCCCGACACGGCTGTCTAGCCAACTTTCTTGTAAGTTATTCGGAGTTTGATTAGACAAAATTGCTTACGCTCTCCTGCCCATTCAGTAGCTCTACCACCTCACAAGTTGTTTTGGCCACGGTCCCTATAGACCTTTCGGGGAGAACCAGCTATCTCCAGGCTCGGTTGGTATATTGCCGCTAACCACAAGTCGTCCCATGTTATTGTAACAACAACGGGTTCGGGCCTCCCCCCGATCTTCATCGGGGTTCACCCTGCTCATGGTTAGATCGCCTGGTTTCGGGTCTGCCACGATGTACTTTTTTCGCCCTTTCAGACTCGCTTTCGCTACGCCTTCTCCCGATTAAATCGGGATTAAACTTGTACATAATGGCAACTCGCCGGTTCATTCTTCAATAGGCACGAGATCAGGGTGAACCATTACGGTTTACCCCTCTCTCGGTTTGTTCGCAAACAGTTTCAGGTACTATTTCACTGAGCGTCTCGCTCTACTTTTAACCTTTCCCTCGCGGTACTAGTTCACTATCGGTCTGACTCAATATTTAGCCTTAGAAGATGGTTCTCCTAGATTCCCACACGGTATGTGCCGCATGGTACTTGGGATACTCATATGGTAAGTTAAAGATTTAAAGTACGAGATTTTCACTCTCTATGATCATCTATTCCAAGATATTCCTCTATCTTAACTTAATCCAATATCTGAGTCCCGCAACCCCTCGTTCTAGCAAGCTAGATCAAGGTTTGGGCTGTTTCGGTTTCGCTCTCCGCTACTAACGAAATCTTTGTTAATTTATTTTCCATCGGGTACTTAGATGTTTCAGTTCCCCGAGTTCCCTACCATTAATTAATAATCCAATAAATTGGAAATTTGGTTAAAGGTTATCCCGATTAAATCGGGATGGATTTTTCCATTCGGACACTGACGGGTCAAAGCTTCGTGACAGCTCACCGTCAACTTTCGCGGTCATGTACGTCCTTCATCGGTTGAGTCAACCAAGGCATCCACTGTCTGCGTTAATTATGATTTGCGACCTTTCTCTTCAGATGTCAAAGTGCAATACTCTTAAATTAATAATTGACTGATTAATTTGTAAAAAATAAATTCACAAACAAACTATCAAGCATCAATTTGTGGACCGTGGGAGGATCGAACTCCCGACCTCGTCATTGCAAATGACGCGCTCTACCAACTGAGCCAACGGCCCTTTTGGAAACCCTACCTGTCCAAAACAAAAAAAACCGGCCTTTAAAGATCGGTTCTAGGAAAGCTATTTTTTATTATTCTATGCCACGGACTGGTCCGCGCTTGTTATAAAATTTAAAAAAATAATTTTCATTAAAAGACAGACCCAAAAGGTAAGAGTATTATATAGAGATTGAATCTGGGAGTCAATAGCTGTAAACTACATATACTTCGGGCGCTTGGCTCAATGGTAGAGCGCGTTCCTGATAAGAACGAGGTCGATGGTCCGATTCCATCAGCGCCCACTAATTAACTTCAATATGTTACAATTAATCATGGCTTTGCCTGATAATGAAAATCGACCAAAAGTTGAAATGCGTTATAATCCTGATACTCCAGAGAACGCATTAAGAAGAGCAGAAAAACTCAAAAAATATATAAAAGAATTAGAAAAATCACAAATTGTTTCGCAAGAAGAGATGAGGAAAATAGAATTTCTTCCAATTGATCAATCTAAACTTCCTACTAAATTCGACTTTGAAGATTATTAACTTCTTCTTTTGACAACCAAGATTTAACTGTAAACGGAACCCGTTTTTAAAGTGAAAACGGCGTACTTAAAACTGGGTGTGTTATTCACACTCCTTAGAAAGGAGGTGATCCATCCGCTCCTTCCAGAACGGATACCTTGTTACGACTTAATCCTCATCGCTGATTCCACCTTCTGTCAATACAATTGACATTCGGGTGTCCCCAACTTTGCTGACTTGACGGGCGGTGTGTACAAAGAGCGAGAACGTATTCACCGGGCCATAGCTGATACCCGATTACTACCAATTCCGCGTTCATGAGGGCAAGTTGCAGCCCTCAATCCCCACTGAGAAGCCGTTTGATGGGATTGGCTCCGCCTTACGGCTTGGCAACCCATTGTCGGCTTCATTGTAGCATGTGTGTAGCCCCGGACATAAGGGCCATGCTGACTTGACGTCGTCCCCACTTCCTTCCACCATAAAGGTGAAAAGTCTTCTGTAAATATTTAATACAGAACAGGGGTTGCGCTCGTTACCCCACTGAAGGGAACACCCCACGGCACGAGCTGACGACAGCCATGCAACACCTGTGTTATCATCTTATTTTTCAATAAGATCAATCCACGTTTCTGCAGATCTAAAACGATAACATGTCAAACCCGGGTAAGGTTCTTCGGTTCGTCTCGAATTGAACCACATGCTCCACTGGTTGTGCGCTCTCCCGTCAATTCCTTTGAGTTTTAAACTTGCGTTCGTACTCCCCAGGCGGCTCGCTTCACGCGTTAGCTTACGTCCAGCAAAATAAATCGCTGGTCTAGCGAGCATAGTTTACGGCTAGGACTACAGGGGTCTCTAATCCCTTTCGCTCCCCTAGCTTTCGTTCATCAGCGTCAGAAAATTCCTAGTTACCTGCCTTCGCCCTTGGAATTCCTATTGATATCAACGGATTTCACCCCTACACCAATAGTTCTAGTAACCCCGAAATATCTCAACTCTTGCAGTATTATTCCCCTTCCCAAGGTTAAGCCTTGGTCTTTAAAGAATAACTTACAAAAGAGCCTTTAGAAACGCTTTACGCCCAATAAATCCGGACAACGCTTGCACCTCTCGTATTACCGCGGCTGCTGGCACGAGATTAGCAGGTGCTTATTCTCCAATGCATCTCTACATTGGCAAAAGAAGTTTACAACGAAAACGCCTTCATCCTTCACGCGGCGTCGCGACATCAGACTTTCGTCCATTGTGTACGATTCCCAGTTGCTGCCACCCGTAGGTGTATGGGCCGTGTCTCAGTCCCATTCTGCCCGTCCATCCTCTCAGATCGGGTACCCGTCGTAGGCTTGGTAGGCCATTACCCTACCAACTACCTGATAGGCAATAGGCTCCTCAATCAGCGCGCAGTTATGCGCTTTCCCATGCACCATATGGTGCATGGCTTATGCGGTATTAGCCCCGATTTCTCGGGGGTATTCCCCACTAAAGGAAAGATTCCTATTGATTACTCAGCCGTTCGCAACTTCCATGTACCGAAGCTTGCGCCTGGTACATGGTCGTTCTACTTGCATGCTTAAAGCACGCCGCTAGCGTTCGTCCTGGGCCAGGATCAAACCCTCAAAAAGTGACGATTCCGTTTATGACGTTACAACGGAAGGTCCAGAAACGCTTACAGTTAAATCTTGATTGTCAAAGTGCGCATTTGGAGTTGTTAACTGGTAGTATTCTCAGCTCACGCTTCGAACTTTCCAACAAGTTAACTAAATGTGTTTGTATTATAGCAGAATTTATTTGGAGGTCAAACTTAAGTTTGGGGTGACCATTGAATCAAGGCACTTCCAGAATTGTTATAAAATTGGAAAGCAGAAATACTGGCGTTGCTTGTTCCAGCAGCAAGAGTTTGTTGAAAATTTATTTGATAATATGAATATATTCGTTCAGGTAAATGGAAATTTTCTACTTTTCCTGAGGAAGCTAAAACCAGACTTAACGTAAGAGGTATTAAAAGCGCTCCTTCCTTCAAATATTCAGGTCTCATAATAGTATTATACAACCTACTTCAACCCCCATTTATTTCTTCCCAATCTTAAATTCCAATTATTCCTCTTTTTTAAAATCAGATGAAAGCAATTGTTTGCCTGATCTCCGTACACGTATCTCCACTATACTTTTTCCAATCATTTCCAATTTAGAATACACTTGTCCCACAGTATCACCTTCTATTAATATATTGTTAATTCTTGCAAAGAAAGGCTTGTGAGGAAAATTTGATTTTTTACAAACGAATCTCTCTCTTACCACGCCCAAATATTACTCTTTATTTTTCTCAAATTCCAATATATTTCCTTACAAACCCATCAGCCTCTTTTTCTTGTTTCTTAATTTCACTTTTACTTTGTACTTCTCCAATTGAATTTCTATGCCCCAAAATAACATGCCCAATTTCATGTGCAATCGTCCAAATTATCTGCCCCTCATCTTCCTTTAAAAGTTCATCACTTAAAAATATTAAACATTCATTTTTTTTTAATTCATCACCTCTCAAGGTAAAAGCCCATCCGTCTTCAAAAGAACCAACAAACCAACAATTCTTGGCAACATGATCAGTAATCTCTTGAGGGAAAAACTTCAAAGTTTTAAAAACCATCTTTTTCATAAACGAAGTTCCCTGAAGATGGTGCCCAAAAGATTTCAACATGACAAAAATACTGCAATTTTCTCCTCAGCGTTTTTCAAGTCTTTATACTTCCTCACAAACGCAACAGAAGAATCTTTTTGAGAAATTCCTTTAACCATGTTTGACACATCACTAAACAAATCCGCTCGTACCAAACACAAAACAGGAGTCAAATTTAAACCCATTCTGTATTTCAACAAAGCATATTGAACTTCCATTCCCACACCACTACTTGCAGTATCACAAACAGCAATACAATGAGTAGCTTCGTTAAGCCAAAGCAAATTCGCTTCTCTTATTTTGGAAGCAGGATCAAAAAGTTCACCACTCCTATCAATACCGCTCAGTTTAACGAATAAACTGTTTCTCTCCTCAACATTTTTTATACCCACATGTTCACTCAAAACAAGCGCTCCATTCTCTTTCATATATGAAATTAAACTATGAAAAAAATCTGGGTCAGGATGGGGTACACCTCTAATAGAACCAGAAAAATAAATCTTTCTTCCTTGAAATATTTTTTCTTGAAGTTCTCTTCTTTCTAGCGCCATAATTATTTCTTCGTCTTCTGAAAAAACAAAAGATAAACAAAAGGCAAAATCCCAAATGAGTTCACAATAAGCAAGAATATAAACCAAACTTTTTGCCCATTTCTTGCTGATTTCCAAAGAGCCAATCCTTTTAAAATCAAATCAATAACAAAAAAACCAATCAAAAATGGAAAGAAAACTGAAAACGGATTAAAAAAATTTCTAAAAATTGCAAGTAACACTAATTTATTATAACATAGCCTTATGGCATGCGAAAACTTAAGGCAAGCAATAGACAAATACACACCAGACCAAAAAGCCCCCTGGAATAGGGCAATAAAAGCAGACGACCAAGAAGGGCTAAAAAAAGCCAAAGAAGAAGCTCAAAAAATAAGGTGGTTGATAACTACTTGTCAAGATTGCCCAATCGCTAATTACACAATAATAAATAGAAAAGACTTCAATGGAGCTACAATTAAAAGAAGAGCTTAATAACTCACAAAATAATTAATCTTTGCCTTAGATTTCAAATTCGCAATCCAGGATTGTATCGCCTGATTCATTTTTTGCTGTTGCAAATCACTTTTAATTTGATCCTTTACAGATTCAAATTTAGTTCCTTTGGGGTAAGAACTTTTATTTTTATCAAAATAATCCTGAGCATCTTTATCAGCCACACTTATGTCTTTCGATGCCATCTTTTGCACCAAAATCTGTAGTTTTACTTGATCTTCTAAATCTTTTTTCGTCATTCCTTGAGAAGAAAGCGCCGTATCAAGGCTCTGACCACTTGTTTTCAAATTTTCCGTTATTTTATTTACTTGACCAGAAACTTCCGTACTCGTCACAGTAACTTTTTCTTTATTAGCTTCCTGCAAAATAAGATTGTTCACAACTAAATTATCCAAAACTTGCTTTCCGCCTTCTTTTTCAAGTTGATGAATAACAGACAAACGACTAATAGGCTTTCCATTAACAACAGCTGCAATAAACAATCCCTTAAAATAAAAAATAACTACTGCAACCAATAAAACAACAGGAATTAAAATCAATTTAGATTTTTTATTTAAAATTTTCTCCATATCTTTTATTACACTCCTCAATTACTTTCCAAGCTTCCTCAGCGCCTCCCCACCCTTCAACTTTCGTAGATCCTGGTTTTTTAAGATCTTTATAATGATTAAAATGATGCTCAATTTGCTTTTTCCACCCATCGCTGACGTCGTCCAGTGAATTTATAGAATTTCCAGTATTGCGATTATCACTTGGAACACAGATTATTTTATAATCACGCTCATCACTATCTACAAATTTCAAAACTCCAATCACTTTTGCTTCCTTAACCATCAATCCTGTAGTTAAAGGCTCATCTGTAATAACTAAAGTATCAAGTGCGTCATTATCTTCATCCCAAGTTTGTGGAATAAATCCATAATTAACAGGTTTTGTAAATATACCAGGTTCCACTCTGTCAAGTATAAACATCTCAAGTTTATACTTATATTCAATCTTATTCATCGATCCCTTTGGAATTTCAATAATAGTATTTATTGATTTCCCCATTTCCCCAAATGCTAAGTCATGTATTAAATTCATAAACTTGATTATAAATTGAAAACCAAAAATTGTAAATCGCTAATCTAAATATCCAAATTAGCCATTTTCGCGCGCGATTGAATAAACTTTCTCCTTGGCGGCACTTCATCGCCCATGAGCATTGTAAACATCTTATCAGCCGCTTCCGCATCATCTGCAGTAACTTTTTTCAAAACACGCGTCATAGGATCCATTGTCGTCTCCCAAAGTTCATGTGCATTCATTTCTCCAAGACCTTTGTATCGCTGAACCCTAAAAGTTGCCCTTCCAAGAGTTTGCAAATAATCATCCCTCTCCTTGTCACTAAAAACATACTTCTTTGTTTTCCCATGTTCTATTTTATAAAGAGGCGGCATTGCAATATAAATATGTCCTTTATCTACAATTTCCTTTAAATGTCTATAAAAGAAAGTAAGGTAAAGACACATAATATGAGCGCCATCGACATCAGCATCGGTCATGATAATAATCCTATTGTATTTAAGTTTTTCAATATTGAATTGGTCTGAAATTCCAGCTCCTACTGCAATTATCAAATCCTTAAATTTGTCAGAAGTTATTATTTGATCAAGTCTTGCCCGTTCTGTATTTAATACTTTTCCAAAAAGAGGCAAAATAGCTTGGAATTTTCTATCTCTTCCCATCTTAGCTGACCCTCCAGCTGAATCTCCCTCAACAATAAATATTTCACATTCATCAGGGTTATTTGACTGGCAATCAGCCAATTTCCCAGGTAATCCCATCCCCTCAAGTGCACCTTTCCTAATAACGGCCTCCTTAGCCGCTCTTGCAGCCAACCTTGCTCTTGCAGCCAAGCTCACTTTTTCCAGTATTGCCTTAGCATCCTGCGGATGCTCTTCTAAATAAGTATCAATCCCTTCCTTAGTAGCTACAGCTACAAACCCCTGCACCTCAGGGTTATTAAGTTTCGCTTTAGTCTGAGACTCAAATTGAAGGCTCTCAGAAGGCATTTTTATATAAACAACAGCAGTCAATCCCTCTCTAAGATCTTCACTTGTAAGAATTAACTTGTCATTTGTATATCCATTTTTCTTTGCATAATCCAAAATAGAACGAGTTAGTCCAGTCCTAAATCCAGCAACATGAGTTCCACCATCTGTTGTATAAATTCCATTCACATATCCTTTTACGTTTTCATTAAAACTATCTGTATATTGAAGTGCTACTTCACAAATAATTCCGTTTGCCTCAGCGGATGCATCTTTGTTTACATAAACTACATCGCTTATTTTTTGCTTATCACGATTTGAATGAGCAACAAGCGATTTAATTCCCCCTTCAAAATAAAAATGAGCTTCCTCGTCGCTTCGCTCATCATAAAAATTAAAAGTAAGTCCAGCAACCAAATAAGCTCTATCTCTTAAAATTGTTTTTACTTTACTGTCATCAAAAACAAAATCATGAAATATTTCTTTATCTGGAATAAATTTAGTAATTGTACCGTGAATATTTTTTCCTATTTTTATATCCATCTCTTTGGGTAATAATTCATCAATCTTTGACTGATCAATTTCTCTTACTTTGTCTTTTGGCTTTCCCTGATTATATTCTTGCAAGTATGCTTTGTTATCCTGAAGAACAACTACCATACAGTAAGAAGAAAGTGCATTGACAACGCTTGCTCCCACCCCATGAAGTCCACCTGAAATTTTATAAGCTCCTCCTCCAAATTTTCCTCCTGCATGAAGCATTGTCATAGCAAGTTCAAGAGCAGACACTCCCTTGCCCTTGTGAATATCAACTGGGATTCCTCGTCCGTTATCTTGAATTATTGCACCACCATTTGTCAGCCTAACACTTACACTATTAGCTGTACCGGAAGTTGCAAAAAACTCATCCACTGAATTATCAACTATTTCTCTTAAACATTCATGAAGTCCACGAAGATCTGTTGACCCAATATACATTCCAGGACGCTTCCGTACAGGCTCAAGTCCCTCAAGAACTTGTATCTGCTCAGATGTGTAATCGTTTTTGGCCATAGGAAGATTAATAATAGTATCTCATTATAGCTTTATGCAAGCCTCACTTCAAGGCTAACCTAGTTTTCTTCCAATCTCATGGTATCTGTTCACATAAACCGTCACACTTGAATCATTGCCTCCATAAGGAATACAAAAAGAAGTTGAATAAGAAATATAAACTCCAAGGTTATCCTCTTTATTTTGCTCAATATAAACAGAACTTGGCGACACCAAAATCGGCGGCTCTTCATCTTTTTCACTAAATTTCTGCAAATATTCACTAATCACTTGCGATTGATATGGATGTTGGGCTTTGTCAAAACAACAAGGAGCCAAGTAGCCTTCTACAGCCTCGTTTATCTCCATGCCAATATAATCGTAATTTGTTAAATCAATATTCCCATACAATTTCTTCCATTGCCTTAAATATTTTGTTGCCGAGCCTTCCGCATCGTAAGCATTAGAAATAAGCAAATCCTTAGTAAGAAGTTTCATAGCAATATCCATTTTCTGCTGTGGACCAAAACATTGAATCCTCTCTTTATTTATTTGATAATATTCAAGTATTTGAATGACAACATCTCCAGGCTGAACAATAAAAGCATTAGACAAGTAGTTAATCCTATTGATTGCCCCATTTATTAGCTTCAAACCCCTTTCACTTTCAACCCGAGCCATATTAAGAAGTATTTACTACAAAATTAGCAAGTTGCAAAGTAACATTTCCATTTGCCTCCAAATTTTTTAGAGTCACCAAAGCTTCATCTAGTAAATTGAAAACTGGAATTTCAGAATCTAAAATTTCCTCATGTCCAACCAAAATTATATTTTTCATAAAAAAAATCGCCTCATCTCGCTTTGTAATTTTACTTATAGCATTAATTTTCTCTCCAACTTCACCATTTATAAACTTTTCTATTTTTTCTCTGTCTTCTTTTAAAATTTTAAATTTTGAATTTTGAATTTGTACCACTTCACACCTTGAAACTATAGTAGAAAGCACAGCATCAATATTACTTGCAGTCAATATATAAGTAAGATTATCCTGTGGTTCTTCTAAAGCTTTCAAAAAAGCATTCTGAGCTTCCTCTGTCGCTTTATCAAAATCCTTCAAAATTATCGCTGTTTTTTCTACCAATTTTAATCGGACAAAATTATTTAACTCACGAAAATCAAAAACCTTTGCGAAAGGAAATTCAATTTTCGTCCCATCAATATTGTTCAAATATTCTTCAACCTCTCCAATTATCAAAAAAGCATGCATCGTGGCGTAGTAAACGAACTCATTATATAATGAGTCATGAACAAATTAAAGCCAGATGTTTTGCGCCACAATTTACCAAACGAAAAAGAATTGAAAAACCTAAAACACAATCCAATTTATTTAATTTTGGATAACGTTATTGATACTTATAACATCGGATCTTTGTTTAGACTGGCCGATGCAATCGGCGCTGAAAAAATATTCATTTGTGGCAAGTCAGAATACCCACCATCTTCAAGAATCCATAAAGCAGCAGTCGGAACCGAAAATTGGGTAAATTGGGAAAAACACGACAAAGCCATTGATGTTATTAAAAAACTTAAAGACAAAAAAACACAAATAATTTCCGTGGAGCAGAACAAAAATAGCATCAATATAAAAGATTTAAATTCTAAAATAAAATTCCCAGTTGCAATTGCCGTAGGGCACGAAACAGAAGGAGTTTCAAAAGAAGTTCTTAAAGAAAGCGATTTAATTATCGAGCTTCCAATGTATGGAATAAATCATTCATTCAATGTCTGGGGAAGTGCTGCAGTCGTTGCCTACAAAATCCTAGAGCTCAGAAACTAACATTAAAATTTCATTACTATCTGGAATTTCAGACTTTTTAAAATCCTCAAAATTAATACCAAACTCTTTTCCAATATCCACAATAAATTCCCATCTTTTCTTAGCTTCAACAACATCATTTGGAGGCAAAGCACGATTTATATATTCAACCACTCGAACTCCGTTTTCCCCTGATTCTATTGTCATTTATTTTAAAGCAGCGTCCACTGTAGATTTTATATCGCTCCAAGCATAAGCTCCTGGGTAACTCGTCGCATTCACAAAAAATCCTGGAGTACCACGAACATTAAGGTTTCCTGCAACAGCCATATCGGAAGCAAGTCTTGCGTCATATTTTCCACTATCAAGACAGCTTTTAAGAAAACTTGCATCCACTGCATTTTTCAAAAAATTAGCAAGCGCCTGTGACTGAGTCTTGTCATTCTTAATAGTAGTATTCATAAGGTCATATCCCGAGCTAGACATAAGCAAATCATGAGCAGCCCAGAATTTCCCTTTTTCATTAGCACAATACATCGCCTTCATTCCCATCTCACCATTTCCATGTCCTGGATAATAAACATATACAAAAGAAGCCTGATTATTATCAACCAATTTCCTCATCTCAGTTATAGGCGCAACATAACTTCCTCCATCAGCAACTAACTTAAAACTTGATCCTCCAAGAGCTGAGTAAATAGTATGATTTTCGCCAGTTGCTGCATGACAATATGGACAACTAGGATCTCCTATTTCAACAAATAAAACTTTCCTACTTGCATCTCCAAATTTAACCAGGTCTTTATTCCAAAGACCTTTAATCTGATCAATGGTCACATTTGTAGCTGCTGGCTGCTGTGCTGTTGAAGGAGTTGCATTGTTGGCAACTGTGTTGCCTCCTTGGAGTACTTGCACCTTCTGGTAAAGCATTCCAATTGCAAAAGCCATAACAATAAGAGCAACTACCAAAACTCTCTGAAAGTTAATGTTAGGAATAGAAATTTCTAACTTCCTAGTTGTCGGTTCAGCTTTCGCCATAGTGATCATTCTCTTCTAAATATTTCAAAGTGTCAAGACCCGCCATGCAACCAAATCCAGCTGCAGTAATCGCTTGTTTATAATGATGATCATGAACATCCCCCGCAACAAACACTCCTTCTCGGCTAGTTTTAGTTCTATATTTCTCATCATCAAATCTTTTTACAAATCCTTTTTCGTCTAAATCAATCTTTCCTTGAAAAATTTGAGAAGAAGGCGAGTGTCCAATTGCAACAAACACTCCGTCGAGAGCAAAATCAAAAACATTATTATCTTTATTATTCTTTAGTATTAATTTTTCCAATTTATCACTGCCAACAACCTCTTGCACTTCAGTATTCCACAAAACTTTTATTTTTTCATTTTTCAAAACTTTCTCCTGCATCACCGCTGAGGCTTTAAAACTATCTCTTCTGTGGATAACAGTAACCAAGTTTGCAAATTTAGCTAAAACCAAAGCTTCTTCCATTGCAGCATCCCCTCCGCCAACTACTGCTACATTTTTCCCTTTGAAAAAAGGTGCGTCACAAGGAGCACAAGAAGAAACCCCACGACCAATTAATTCCTTTTCACCTTTAACATTTAACCAAAGAGTCTCAGCTCCTGTTGCAATAATCACAGTCTTTGCCTGATAGCTCTCTCCTGCTGATTTTAAAACAAAAGGGTCAACACTAAAATCAACCTCACTAACATTTTCATCAACTATCTTAGACCCCAAATTCTGAGCCTGTTTTCGCATATTCGCCATAATATCAGGACCCATTACTCCATCAGGAAAACCTGGAAAATTTTCTACAGTTGTAGTCAACATTAGCTGACCACCCCATACATTTCCAGCAAGAATAAGAGTTGAGGCAGAACCTCGAGTAGTATAAATAGCTGCAGTGAGTCCCGCAGGTCCAGACCCAACTACAGCTACATCAAAAACTTTATCCATAAAAACTTAATTAAACAGTAGGTGGAACTACTGGAGGAGTCTGACCTCCTGGTTGTCCATCTTCTGGTTTTGGTGGCGTTTCAGTTGCCGGTGTCTCTACTCCTGGTACAACTGGCACAGTTGGAGTTCCTCCTGCTGGAGGTGTCCATGTGCTGCCTTGTTGATCTCCAGTTGCTGGAGCAGCTGGTGGTGCATTTAGATCTACTGCTGATTGATTATTTTGGTCTTGCATTCAACTCACCCCCTTTTTGATAAGCTCATCATATGCTTGTTTTCCCGAAAAACCTACTTGGCGGCCAACTTCCTTGCCACCTTTAAAAAGAACTGTTGTAGGAATAGATAAAACCGAATACTTTCCAGAGCTTTGCTGATTTTTATCAACGTCAAGTTTCACAATTACTAGCTTATCTTTATAAGTTTCCGAAAGTTCCTCCAAAACCGGGCCTGCTGCCTTACAAGGCCCACACCAAGTCGCCCAAAAGTCCACCAGAACGGGCATTGAAGACTTCAAAACTTTCTCCTCAAAATCAGCGTCCGTTATATTTATAGTTGCCATGTGAACAGATTCAATATAACGCCCCAGATATTATGAGTCAATGACTAGTTTGATATTTTTCTTTTATGTAATCCAGAAAATAATTGGGGTTTAATTCTTCCCCAGTAATTTTTTTAACCAACTCATCAGGATAATACAAACTCCCATATTGATGAATATTTTTTCGAAGCCAATTTAATATCGGTTTAAAATTTCCTTTTTCAATCAATCTATAAAAATCTTTTATTTCTTTTTGCATATAAAATTTCCACTGTGCAGAATATAAATTTCCAAGAGTATATGTCGGAAAATAACCAAAAGAATTGTGTGACCAATGAACATCTTGTAAAACTCCTTCAGCATCGTTTTTCAGTGTAATTCCTAAATATTTTTTCATCTTAGAATTCCAAACTTCCGGGAGATCTTTTACTTTTATTTTTCCATTTATTAATGCATTTTCAATTTCAAACCTTAAAGCAATATGAAGGTTGTATGTAACTTCATCAGCATCAACTCTAACATTGCCTGATTTTACAGAATTTAAAATTTCAAAAATTTGTTTTTGATTTAATACTTTGATTTTTGGTGCTAGAAATTTACCAAACTCCTGACTTCTTCCAATAATATTTTCCCAAAATCTCGATTGGCTTTCATGAATTCCAAGAGAAACCCCATGATCGAGTGGAGTATATTCAAATTTTTCATTTACTCCTTGTTCATACAAAGCATGTCCTCCTTCATGCATAACGCCAGTTAACCCTTCCAAAGAATTTTCTTTATATCTATTTGTAATTCGCACATCAAAATGACCTAAGGTCGTTTCAAAAGGATGCGGAGCAATATCCATGCGGCCTGCTTCAAAATCATATCCCATCTTAGTTAACACAAAACGAGCAAGTTCTTTTTGATTTTCTATCTCATACTTAAACTTTATTTGCCCTTTAGTATCCTTAACATTTCTAACAATTTCCGACAATTCCGGAACTAATTTATCAAACAATTTTTTATAAAACTCAGCCGTCGAATTCGGTTCATAAATATCCAAAAGCGCATCATAAGGATTGTCTTTGTAACCCAAACTCTCCGCCATTCGACAACTCAGTTCCAGAAGTTCTTCCAAATACGGAGCAAAACTTTTAAAGTTATTCTCGCGTCGAGCTTTTGCCCATTCAACAAATGCTTTAGAAGTAATTTCCGATTCGCGAACCAAAAGCTTTTTAGGAATTTTATGATAAATTCGCGCTGTACGATTCAAATTTCTCAAAATTGCTTTCTCTTTTTTATTCAAATTCTTTTTTGCATTTGCAGTTTCTAAAAGTTTTTTAAATTCCTTGTCATTCCATCTATCAACAATAAGTGAAGTAAGAAGGGCAGATTGCACTCCTCGCCCATTTGCAGCTTTAGCTGGCATATTAACTTCCGTGTCCCAACCAAGAAGTCCGCTTATTTTCCCAAGAAGAGAAATTTCTTTATATTCGCGAAGAAGCTTTTGCATTCAAAAGAGTTTACATCAAAAAACCAAAAATTAAAATCACAACAAAATTCACAACCAAATAAGTATTAAGCTGTACCTTGTCAAATTCAATTGGAATATTTTTAAACCAATTTAATAAATTCATGTTCGCTCTTAAATCAAGAATTTCATCAACAAATAAATGCAATAAAAACGCAACCGCTAATCCCTCTCCAAGCAAACTCGAATTAGAAGTTACAACCAAAAAACTTAAAATCACAAAAAGAACTTGAAACACAACAGTATGTAAAATTAAATTTGATCGCTCACTTCGAGTCGTTGAAAGCAAATTCCAGCTCTGCCTTAAATTCCCTTTTTGAGCCATGTACATGACTCTCTGCGAAGTCACTTCATAAGGCCTCAAATAATAGACATAAATAATATGATCAATATCAGGCAAAAACGTACCAATAATTGCTCCAGCCCAAAAAGGCCAAAAAGAAATATTAAGATAGTTTCGAAAAAAAGATATCAAAACAAAAAGAATTAAAGAAGTCAAAAAGTGCAAACCAAGTTCTTTTTTCATTTTCCAAAAAGCAATTGAAGAACTCTTTCAAGAAAAGATTTATTTTCAGTTGAAGCACCATGTACAGAAGAACAACTGCAAGTCGATCCTGTCCAAGTACATCCCGAAGTTTGTCCACACGCAGTTGCAGGGTCGGTTGATGTACTTGCTTGGGGCTGCTGAGTTGAACTCGGCGAATTAGTTCCTGGTGCATGATATCCTGCTTCTTGTTGATCTCTCGACATCATGTTTCCACTACCAGAATTTCCACTCGGAAAAGTAGACGGACACTTGCAAGTTTTATCTACGGTGTAACATCCAACTGCAAGAGATGCCTTACCGCACGAATAATCGCCTTTTGAGCCATCACCGTATGAGGGAGTTGATGTCGGATACGATGTTGGGTAAGGCATCCCGCTTCCTCTGGTACAAGAACATGAAGTTCCAATCCAAGAACACCCTGAATAACTTGTGCACTGTGCTTTTTGCCTTTCTATATTGCCTGGGTCATTTTGATTTTGATTACATTGGCAATAAGTTCCACTCCAAGAACATCCCGGGTATTTTTTACATTCTAATTGAGGATCATAATTCGACTGGCCAACAGCACTTTGTGTGAATTGCCTACAAATATCTATGTTTCCCGACTGGCTACAAAATGTCTTACAAGTTTCTTCAGTAGTACATCCTCCTGGACCCTTGTATTCATATCCACCATTCACACCAACACTTTTTGCAAACTGTGCACATTTGTCGTGGTTAATTGGATTATCACAAAAAGTTTTACAAGTCTCATATGAAGTACAACCAAGCGCTGTTTCAGCCTTAGCCAGCACCGTCCCTTTTGATGGATCTTCTTTGTATCCGCCACTCAGGCCAGTGTTTTGGGCGAAACTATGACACTTATCGTAATTTTCTTGCTTCTCACAAAATGCTTTGCAGGAAGCTGCCGAATCACAGCCTAAAGTTACTTTTGCTTGTTGAATTACAGCATCGCTTGGCTTTGCTTCCTGTTCTTTATAAAAACCTTTACCTTTCGCATAATCGACACACTTTTGCGTATTCAGCGAATCGTCACAATAAGTTTTACAAGAAGCTATATCAGTACAATTTCCAAGTTCGGTAATCGGAAAAGTAATTCCATATTTTTTGGCCGGATCACTCGTCGCTTGGGCAGAAACCAGTTTGACACTCACAGACAAAAACAATAGAAAAAAAGTTAGAATTAAAAATATTTTTTTCATCATTTCAAATTATCAAAAGGGTTCTTAGTTTCTGAAAAAGGGTTTGTGTACTGAGAACTTTTGTCTAAAGGATTTTGATATTGCGCTTTGGGAGCTATTGCTATATTACTTTTAGAAACATTTATTGTATAAACAAAATAAACCACTATGCCAAGAATTATCAAAATAGGTAATATTAACAAAAGTTGAATAAAACCTTTTTGATACATTAATTATTTATGACCCACTTGAAATACTTTGTCAAGCCGACAAACAATTAAATAACATTCAGAGCTTCCTGATAAGCTCTCACTCTTTGCTTATCAAATATCAAAATAAAAACAATAATCCTCACAATCAAAAATATTTTTATAATCACTGAAATAATCGGGTACCAATTTCTATAATGCTTCTTAAAATAAATTTTTATTCCCGCAAACTCTGCAATTAAGGGTTTTGTTAGGTCTCCTTTGCTGCTCGCTTTGTCCAAGTGAGTTGCACTAATTTTTGGAACAAAAAACATCTTAAATCCCGCATCTTTGATCCTTTTGCACCATTCAACTTCCTCTCCATACATAAAAATATTCTCGTCCATTCCACCAGTTTCTTCGTAAACTTTACGCTTTAACATAAAAAACGCTCCCATGGCCCACTCCACTTGGGCTTCTTGTTTTATAACTGAAATACTATTTGGATGGATAGGTTTAACAATTTTATCTATAAAAAACAGTTTAGAAATTCCCGAAATCCAAAAAATAGTATTAATAGGATTTGGCAAATACCCAACACTTATCTGAGGTTTGCCGCTAGGCAAAATCAGTTTACATCCAAGTACGCTACAATCAGAATTATTTTCAAAATATTTTAAAGCATCAACCAAAATATTTTCATTCACATAGCAATCAGAATTCAAAAGAAGAATGAAAGAATACTTAGATTCTTTCATTCCAATATTATTTCCCTTACTAAAACCAGTATTTTCTTTTAAAGCTTTTAAGCTAATCCAAGAATGCTTTCTGCCAATCATTTCCACACTTCCATCACTTGAATTATTGTCGATTACAATCACTTCAATTTTGTTTTTCAAAACTTTTTTCGAATAATTAACAGCTTTTTTAAGTTTAGAGAGACATTCATCAATAACTTCTTTTGTATTAAAACTTAAAACAATAATCGAAAGATTTTCCATACTTAATTTGTAAATACCTGGACAAACATTTTGCCATAATATACATTGTCAACTACACCAATTCCAACTCTTCCAAATCTTACTTCCAAAATATTTTCTCTATGCCCAGTGGAATTCATTAAACCAGTGTGAGCAATTTGCAAAGTTGGAGCAAGAGCTAAATTCTCCCCGGCAATTTCAAAAGAGATGTTAGCAGCATGCAATCTGTCTGCCACGTCGCGTCCTTCAGGGTCATAGTGTCCAAAATAATGTTCTTGCCACATCTTTTTTGCATAATCACGAGCAATTTCCAAAAGCCGCGTATCCAAAGTTAACGCAGTAATTCCTCTCGAAGTCCTTTCATTATTTACTAATCTAAGCATCTCTTTTTCAGAAATTTCATCAATACTTAAGTCCTGAGTCTTACTATCAAGCGGAAGAGACTCTTTACTTTTCGGCTCAATTGTCAGATAGGTCAAAGACTCATTAATAGCACCACCAAAAATATTATTAACGCTCTTTTCCATCCCTGTAGTTTTACCTAAAATAAATCCACCAATCTTAGAATTCGAAATATCAGTCTTAATGGCAGGATTAACAGGAAGGCTAATTGCCAATACTAAAGTAAAGGCAATAAACAAAATCCCCTGGCCAAGAGAAAGAGCGATTCCTAGATATTTTGTAATATGATTTTTGAGAATTTTTTGAGGGAGCTTCTTAATTAAAAAAGTAAGCCCAAAACTTATTATAATTTCCGAAATAACTGCAACAATTAAATATCCCAAAGCATTTGCAAGAGGACGATTCAAAGAAAAATTCGACTCAAGAAATTTACTTCCAAAATTATATGTTTTAAGAGAAATTAATAAAGCCCCAAAAAAAGCCACAAAATCAATAAAAATTGACCAAAAACCATTTACAAACCCTTGATGGATAAAAAAAATCAAAACTAAAATTATTATTAAATCCACCCAGTTGCCGTGAAGTGCAAACATAACTTATTTTACACTAAATAAATTATTTACGATTTTTATCATCTTGAAATCTTTTCCACGCTTTATTTTCCTCGGGTTTATTCCAGTCGGAAAGAGCTTTTTCTGATAAAATTTGTGTTGAAGAAAGAGGTTTAGATTTTTTTTCTTTTTTCAGCTCTTTCAGCTTCCACATAAACAATCTTCCTTTGCTTCTTGCGTTTGTTGCGTCTTTTACAAAGCTCTTCGCATTCTCAAGCATTATTCTTGGAGTAGTTTTGGCAAGCTTTATATAAAGCGCTTTATGGGCCATATCACCAAGTTCCAGAGCCAAATCATAACCATACTTTTGAAATTCAGCCGAAACATATTTATCTTTGTCTTCAAGCTTGTATTTCTTAAGCGTATCGGAGATTTTCGAAAAATTCTTCATGGATTAATTTTTGTATAGTCCATTTTATAACTCTTTTTTCCTCAATTGTAAAATCTTCTAAAACATATTTATCCCCTGGTGTGCGACCTTCAGGATTACAATTTTCTATTCCAATTCTCATTCTACCAAATTCTTTTGTTCCCAATTCGTCTTCCACTGAAGTTATCCCATTATGAACTTTTGGGCCTTTTGCCATTTGGATTTTGTATTCACCAAGCGGAATATCCAAATCATCATGAATTATATAAAGATCTTCTGGCGCTATTTTGTAATTATCAATTATTTTTTTTACTGCAACTCCGCTATCATTCATATATTTCATTGGCTTTGCTAAAACTGCAAAAGGTGTGAAATCAGAAACAATTGATTGCAAAAATTTCTGAGAAAATGCCGGAGCTTTTCTTTTGTATTTAGATTTAAAAGATTCGTTCATTGCATCAATCACCATATAACCAACATTATGACGGTTATTTGAATATTTTGGTTCGGGGTTCCCCAAACCTACAAAAAGCTTCATGGAGTCATTCTAACACAGGTTACTTGTTCTTCCCCACAATCTTTTCAAAATCATCGCGATCAAGAGTTTCTTTTTTAAGAAGTGCTAATGCCACTTTATCCAAATCTTTTCTTTCTTTCTTCAAAATAGTTAGAGCTACTTTGTGAGCAGTATCCATTAACTTTTTAACTTCAAGATCAATTTTTTCTTGTATCGCTTGCGAAACTGGAGTTTGTTCGGTCCAATTTACATTTCCAAAATCATCATAACCAGTTTGCTCTCCCATGTTTATTGGACCTAAGTCACTCATTCCAAAGTCTGTTACCATAGCGCGGGCTAGGCGTGTTGCGTTTTCAATATCATTACTTGCCCCAGCTGTAATATCATCAAACACAATTTCTTCAGCAGCTCGTCCACCCATCATTGCAGCTAGTTGTGCAACAAATCTGCTTTTTGTTTCATGGGTGCGATCTGCAGCTGGTGGAATAAGTGTATGACCTAAGCTCATACCGCGAGCCACAATTGAAATCCTATGAACAGGATCCATGTTAGGTAGATCGTGTGTAACAATTGCATGTCCTGCTTCGTGATAGGCTGTAATTTTTCTATCTTCCTCACTTTGAATTCTTCTTTTAGCTGGACCCATTTTGACTTTAGTTGCTGCTTCCTCAATATCTTCCATTTCAATTTCTTTTTTATCGGCCCGTGCTGCGGCAATTGCTGCTTCGTTAAGCATATTTTCAAGGTCAGCTCCAGAAAACCCAACGGTGCGATCGGCTACCCTATCCCAATTTACAGATTTTGCGAATTTTTTAGTGCGTCCATGAATTAATAGAATATCTTTTCTTCCTTCTTTATCTGGCATATCAAGCGTTATGCGTCTATCAAATCTACCTGGACGAAGAAGTGCAGGATCGAGTAAATCTCCACGATTTGTTGCTGCCATTACAATTACGTTATCGTTCGGAGTAAATCCATCCATTTCAACTAAAATTTGATTTAATGTCTGTTCGCGTTCATCATGACCGCCAACAAACCCTCCACGGCCTCTTTGGCGCCCAATTGCATCAACTTCATCAATAAAAATTATTGATGGGGCAGCTGCCTTTGCATTTGCAAATAAATCACGCACACGTGACGCTCCAACTCCAACCAACATTTCCATAAACTCAGAACCTGCCATACTGAAAAATGGAACGTTTGCTTCGCCCGCTACGGCCTTCGCAAGTAAAGTTTTTCCAACTCCAGCAGGACCAAAAAGCAAAACTCCCTTTGGAGTCCTAGCCCCCATTGCACGGTATTTCGCAGGGTGCTTTAAAAAATCTACAATTTCTTCTAATTCTTTTTTGGCTTCATCAACCCCTGCCACATCTTTAAATGTAGTTGATTGCTTGCCTTTAGCAAATAATTTGGCCTTGCTTCTTCCAAAGGAAAAAATATCGGCAGCACCACGCGACTGCATACGAAATATAAAATAAATCACCCCTCCAGTTAAAATTAACGGCAAAACAATAGCAGCAATGTCGCTAACCGCCTTAGTAAGGCTTTGATCAGAAATAGAATAATTAACTTTCGACTGATCAATTTTTGCTCTATCAAGAAGCTCTGGAAAACTTATATTCGACTCTTTTGTAGTTGTTTTAATAGACCCATCATTATAATTAAAAGTCAGTTTATCGTTCTCAACAACTATTTTTTGAACTTTTCCTTTTCTAATATCATCAAGCCCTTGTGAAAGCTGAATTTGACCATTATCTATTTGAGTTTGGAAAAAAGCCAAAACAAAAGGCGCAACCGTCAATAAAATCAAAATCGCAATACCAACTTTAACAATATTAATTTTTATCTTTATACCCTTTTGAGGCGTTTTTTCCTTTTCCTTCTTCACCAAGGTATTCTACCTCACTTTAGTTCCATTTACTACCTTAGATTGAAGCTGAAACAAAATGGGTTTGGCTTCTTCGTCTTTTTCGTCAATCGAACCACTTACAGCCATTAACATTCCGTTACTAAAATCTCCCTCTGGCCCTATCTTCTTTGGTTTAAGGTTCACTACAAACGGAAACTGTTTACCTTCAAACTCGGAAGGAGGATAAAATTTCATCATGCCAGTAAAAATTATTCTTTCACCAAGTTCTTTTCCGAAGTCGACTGTAAGCTTTATTACCCAGTGAGACCAAGCTGGAACTTCTGCTTTTGTAACAGTTCCAATACGAATATCTAATTTTTCAAAATCTGAATAGGTTATTTGATCCATATTATGGTTCTAATATACACTAAATCATGTCAGAGAACAAAAAAAATAACGAATTCACTAATTTCATTGATCTGGCTCAATCAAGAATCAACTCTCAACAAACTCCAAACGAAACAAAATCCACAAACCCAATATTACAATTGCTCCACCAAAAAGCAAAAAAAATATCTGAATCCCCTAGAGTTAATTTCAGTCCAAGATTAATTTCAGCCGACAAAACACTCACAGAGCTAATAATAATGGTTGAAGAAGGAATAGACATTCCGGGAATCAATAAAAACATGTTAATAGAACATTTAAACGACCCAAAAGATGAAAAATACGTCCAAGGTAAAAAAGATTATGAAAAATTAAAAAAAGAAACTTGCGACTATTTTGGAGTTACACCAGAAAATTTAACTTTATACCAAAAAACATTATTAAAACTAATGTTTCCAAAAGATTAATCAAAATAATCAATCTTCATCGCCTTACGGACTTTTTCCATAGTTTTCTTAGCTTCATCTTTAGTTCTTTTTGTCCCATCTTTCAAAATTTGATCTAATTTTTCTTCATCTTTAGCAAATTCAGATCTTTTTTCGCGAATTGGCTCTAAAAACTCATTCAAAACTTCAAACAATCTTGTTTTAACTTCAACATCTCCAACTTTTCCTTCTTGATATCTCTTCTTAAATTCCTCAACTTCTTTTTTGTTGGGATTAAAAACCTCATGATAAACAAAAACAGGGTTCCCTTCAGGATTTCCAGGATCAGTAGGATGAATTCTTTTTGGATCTGTATACATTCCCATAACTTTCTCTTTCAATTCTTCTTCAGTGTCCGACAAATAAATTGCGTTTCCAAGACTTTTCCCCATTTTTGCATTTCCGTCAATTCCAGGTAGACGTTTTACTTCTCCAACCAAAGCCTCAGGTTCAACAAAAACATCACCATAAAGAGAATTAAATTTACGCACAACTTCACGAGTTTGCTCAATCATTGGAAGCTGGTCCTCGCCAACCGGAACCAAATTTGCATTCAAAAATGTAATATCAGCAGCCTGAGAAATGGGGTACATTGCAAACCCAGCAGGGATATTCTGTCCAAATCCTTTTTGTTTTATCTCATCTTTAACAGTTGGATTTCTTAAAACTCTCTCAAGAGTTACAAGATTTAAATAAAAAACTGTAAGTTCTGCAATTTCAGGAATAAGAGACTGAATAAAAATTGTAGTTTTAGTAGGATCAATTCCAACTGCTAAGTAATCGAGCAATACTTCGTTAACACTTGCACGAACTTTTTCTGGATTATCAAAGTTATCAGTCAGTGCCTGAACATCTGCAATCATGACAAATTGGTCATATTCGTCTTGAAGTTTAACCCTATTTTTCAAACTTCCAACGAAATGGCCTAAATGCATTTTCCCAGTCGGCCTATCACCAGTTAGAATTCTTTTCTTCATGCTCCAATCTTACCTTAATTATATTTCCAATTCCACCATTTTAATAATTCAGGGTTTGGGTTTTCGGTCTTTGAAAAATATACTGCACACCGAAAAACATACAATACACATCTATCAATATGACTTTTTCTTAATTTTTCTAAATCTAAATACATTTTTTCAGGATCAGCTTTTTTGAGATCGTTTACGGAAGTAAAACCTAAATCCATCAAATCTTTTGCCATTGATTTGCCAACACCAGGGATTATTGTGAAGTTTTTCATTTGTGCCAACGAGTGGAATCGGACCACTGACCGTCGGGATATGAATCCGATGCTCTAACCACTGAGCTACGTTGGCGTAACCCTATTTTATCAAATTCATGCTATAATAACCACAGTCTGTCATCTAATGACAGCCATGTTTATTTATTAACATGCGGGGTAGTGTACAGTGCACGGAAGGCTCATAATCTTCCAGGCCAGGCGCAACTCCTGGCCCCGCAACATACTATAGGAGGTACAAAACTTAGGTAAATTACAAAGCTGGAATTGTAATCTGCTGTTTCCACAATATGTATTAGTCCGTGATATCCGCAAATACCACCAGACGTTTGGTGTAGCTTTTTTGGACTCCATTCCACACTCCATCACAAGTAATAAGATTAAGGTGAGCACTGTCATTTGAGCTGAATACTTCTTCTGCATAACCCGGGTCGTATGCATGGCTTCCTTGAACAACAAAGGTTATTGCCATCCCTTTGTCGTCTTCAATGTATAATCGATCTCCTTTTTTTAATTTATACAAATTAAAAAATACGGCAGGTTTGCAATTTTTTCCGTCAAAATGCCCAGCAATGACAGCACTCCCTATTTCTCCAGGGCGCGGGCCAAGTTTAAACCATCCTACATCCATAATATTAACTGGAGTATCCATTGTGCCCTTTTGTGTGACATCTACATATTCGATATTTGCATCAACATTTATGGAAGGAATTTTAAGGTGTGCTGGTAATCCTGTCGATGTGCTACCTAATACTTCCTTTGTATGTACAGGTTTTGCTTTATGATCCTGAATAAAACGGAAAACAATCAGTAAAGAAAACGTTGCAAGAGCTATTATTAAAAGTGGCTTTCTGAAGTGAGCTTTCAATGCCTTGATAAAAATCTATATTTTCTTTGAATTAAAATAAGGAGCGGTAAGATTCCAACCGCAATGTACAAAGTAAAATCACTCTTTTGAGGAGCAAGTCCTGTGTTTGGTAAGCCCGGTCCTCCAACAAGTGTTGCTGTTCCATAAGTTCCTATTCTACAATTACTTCTGGCTGCCACACGAACCCAGATTGGTTGATTAGCAGAAAGTGCGTTAAGGGTAGTTGAGAATCCTGTTACGTCGGTATTATATAACCAATTCCCATTCGTCGGTCCATATTGAACGTTAAAAGTATTTACTCCTGAATTTGGACCCCAGCTGATAAAAACGCTCGTCGGACTAACTCTATTTGAACTTATTATTGTTGGTGCTATTACCTGAGGAGAAAGAGCTGGACAAACTGCAGCAAAATTCGTTCCCCCAGAGCCTGTATTAGTGGTAGGAAGGGTAGCACCACCGGCTGAACCTGCTGCACAATTCATTTTAGTAATTGTATTGGCTTGCAAAGTAACGGCACCATTTTGTGCTAATGCCCGACCTTGTATGGTTGCACTAGTATTGACAGTAATAGACGTTAAAGCCAAAATAGTTCCAACAAAGCTGGTGGTAGTACCTATTGTTGCTGAACTACCGACTTGCCAATAGACATTACATGGTTGAGCACCATTTATAAGACTTACGGTACTCGCCGAAGCCGTAGTAAGCGTTGAACCCGCTTGAAAAATAAAAACTGCATTTTGGTCGCCTCCTGCATCAAGCGTGAGAGTTCCTGTAAGCCCGATGGAGGAGCCAGAATTGTACACACCGGGGTCTTCCAACGTCTGACCGCCAAGATCAGCGACAATCGGGTTGGTTGGTCCACGACCAGCAGCGTCGTTGTAAGCAGTTGTTAAATCAGTTTTGGCTCCCTGTGTGACTGAATCACCATTATGATTAGTTCCATTTATTTTAGTTTATTCGCTACTTCTTCTTTTGCTTTATCAACTCTATCTATTACTTCATCGCGTTTTTCTTCAACCCCAGCTTTTACATCTTCGACTTTCTTCTCAACTTTTCCTTTAAGACCTGGATCTATTGCCATTGCGGCTGCACCTACTGCAGCTGCTCCCACTACTGCTCCAACGACGCCAGCTCCTACTATCTCAGCATTTTGCATGAAACTGTTTCCTTTGTTTTGTTTGTTATTTGCCATTACTATCACCCCCTTTAGTTAAGTTTAATATCTTACTTATCAAGGTTAAACCGCTAATTTTAAGGGTATTTTTCACAGATTTAATTTCTAATTCAGCTAAGTTAATAAGGCGAATGATTTTGTAAAAAATAAATATCCAAGTTACCAGAAAGATACAAATAGCCAAACCTGCAGATATGAAGAAAAAATTAATAGCTGTCATACGTATATGTTAAATAACTGTAACATAATTTAAAGTGGTATTTTGTACCAAAGGGTGTTTTAAGTAAAATTTTTTATTTATCTTAGGTCAGGTATAAAAACTGGTTCCGTTTCGCTTAAAAAGTAGGTGCGTATTTCTTGTAATCCCCGCAACCAGATTACAAAAACAACCTCATCCATTTCTCCCAATTAGAAATAGGTAATTCATACTTTTTTTCATCAATTTTTGGAGCCAAAGAACGAAGAGTTTCTTCATTTGGCAAAACCACCACAATTTCCCCTTTCTTAGCTAGCCCTAGCTTGTCACGAGCTTGCCCTTCAATAAACTGCACGCTTGATATATTTTTAAGCTCCTTATCCAAATTTTCATTTTCTTTTTGAAGCGTCTTCACTTCCTCGTTAGCTTTCAAAACTTTTTCATTCGAGCCAACAATTTTTGAAATACTTTTAACCAAAGAAATACCCAAAACAAAAGCGATTAAAACGATTCCCCATTGTAATAATAATTTGATTTTGTGTATCATTGTGCTAAGATATAGGATATATGGCAACTGAATCAATTAAACAAACTTTACCAAAATTTATCGAAGATCTTAGTAAAAAAGGCAGATCTCCCGCAACAATTTTAGCTTACAGAGCAGATCTTGACCAGCTACTACTTTTCTTAATAGAAAAAAATAAAGTATATCCAAATGATATCAAAAAAGAAGACATCGAAAGCTTTAGAGATTGGCTTCTTATGCAAAAATATACAGCCAAGTCAACTTCTCGCAAATTAAACGCCGTCAAAACTTTTTTCCGCTGGCTTATTGTACAAAAAATTCTCTTGGTAGACTCCTCAAAAGACGTAGCTCACCCCAAAATGGAGGCATCAAACCCAAAATTTTTAACCCAAATCGAGTACAGAGCCCTTAGAGACATAGTAAGAAACGACAGAAGAATTGCAACAATCGTAGAACTAATCCTGCAAACCGGATTAAGAATTTCAGAAGTAGCAAACCTTAAAATTGAAAACGTAAAAGAAAAAGAAGTCATAATCGAATCCTATGCCACCCAACCAGAAAGAAAAATCCCCTTAAATAAAATAGCAAAATTAGCCTTGGAAAGCCATTTAAATGATCACTCAAAAGATTCCAAATTTGTATTTATAAGTAAAAACGGCAAACCTCTCGCCATTAGAAACATTAGAGCATCAGTTGATCGATATATCCAAAAAGCAGAAATAGGAAAATTTTCAGTCAATGACTTAAGAACAACTTTCATTATAGAAAATATAAAAAGAGGCGTCGACCTTGTAACTATCTCTCAAGCAGCTGGGCATAAAAGACTTTCAACTACTGAGAGATACCTACAACTAGCAAATACTAAAGAAACCGGAAAAAAGCAAGAATTAGAAGAGCTTTAAATTTCAACTCCTCACATCTTCATCGAAAACTGTCTTGCAAACTTTCCAAGAAATGGAATTTCCCATTCTTCTCCTTGCCAAGCTTTATAAATAAGCATAAGCCACAATATAAATTCAACAACCCAAAGAATTGGTAAAACCAAAGCCAATATTATAGTAAATCCCAAAATCATATTTAATACAAATGCCACAACTCCAAAAACAATTGATTGCATTGCATGAAATCTGACGAATTTATCTTTTTCCAAAACCAAAAAAACAACTCCTGTTATAGGACCTAAAACATATGACAAAGCTGCTGCCGTATTTTTTCCAAGTCCTGTACTTGATTGTGCTGCCATCTAAATCACCCACTTTCTGATCATAACTAATCATTTCAAAAAAAAACACCAAGGTCAAGAAGATCTTTAATCATTCTTTCTCGCAATTACTTTCTTCACAGCCTCAATTATATTTTTAGCCTTCATTCCGTACTTTTCTAAAAGCTCACCCGCTTGACCAGATTCACCAAACTTATCAAGCATCCCAATCATCTCAATTGGAGTCGGAAAATTTTTCGCCAAAACTTCAGCCACAGCTCCCCCAAGTCCCCCATTAATTTGATGCTCTTCAACTGTAACGATAGCTCCACAAGTTTTTGCAGCACGAATTATCGCTATCTCATCCATTGGTTTAATTGTATGAGAATTTATAACTATTACATCAATCCTTTTTGATAGCTCGTTTGCTGCAAGAAGGGCTTCGTAAACAAGTGATCCAATTGCAATAATCGCCACCTGAGGATCGTGAGATTCCCATAAAGTTTCAGCTCTCCCAATTTTAAATGGCGTTTTATCTGTTGTAAAAACAGCAGTTTCATTACGAGCTAACCTTATATAAGTCGGTTTATTGTTCTTTGCAGCCTCAATTGTTGCCCTGCGAGCCTCAATCGCATCCGCTGGTGCGATTACAATCATATTTGGCATTGCTCGCATCAAAGCAATATCTTCCAACATTTGATGAGTTGCTCCATCAGGTCCAACTGATATCCCTGCATGACTACTCACAATTTTAACTGGAACATCATTTATCGCAATCGTCGTCCGTATTTGCTCCCAATTTCGCCCAGGTGAAAAAACAGCATAGCTAGATATAAAAGGAATCTTGCCATAATTCGCCATGCCAGCTGCAATAGTTGCCATTCCCTGCTCGGCAACTCCTACTTCAACAAACCGCTCTGGAAATTTATCCCTAAATAAACTTGCCTTTGTTGAGTCAGCTAAGTCAGCCGTCAAAACAACTACCTTCTCGTCTTTTTCGCTAGCAAGAACAAGTCCTTCACCATAACCCTGCCGCATCGACACTTTATCGATATTTTTTTTAAATATTTCGTGAGACAAATTTTGTTTAGGATTAATCATTTTCTTCTAACTCTTTTAATGCTAACTTTGCCTCTTCTTTTGTAGGTGCCTTTCCATGCCATTCAAATTTATTTTCCATAAAACTGACCCCTTTACCGGCAACAGTGTGAGCAATAATTACCGTTGGTTTGTTATGAACCGATTTCGCTAAATTAACTGCATTAATTATTTCATTAAAATCATGACCATCAATATTAATCACATTCCAGTTAAAAGCTTTATATTTAGCGTCCAGCGGATTTAGTGGCATAATGTTCTCAGTATTTCCATCAATCTGAATATTGTTGCGGTCAATTATTGCAGTCAAATTTGATAATTTGTATTTCGCTGCAAACATTACAGCTTCCCATGTGTTTCCTTCATCTTGTTCCCCATCACTAATAACACAGTAAACCCTAAATCTCTTGTCATCCAATTTAGCTGCATAAGCATAACCAGACGCCTGAGCAAGCCCGCTTCCCAGCGGCCCCGAGGTAGTTTCAACTCCAGGAAGTTTAAGGCGTTCAGGGTGCCCCTGCAATCTTGTTCCCAATTTTCGAAGAGTTTTCAGTTCTTTTACCTCAAAATACCCAGCTTCCGCCATTGCCGCATATCTCACTGGACAAATATGCCCATTGCTCAAAATCAAACGATCTCGCTCATCCCAATCCGGGTTTTTTGGGTCATGATTCATAATTTCAAAATACAAAGCCGTAAATATATCAGCCATTCCAAGAGGCCCACCACAGTGCCCTGATCCGGCTGCAACAAGCATTTTAATAATATCCTGCCTAATTTTATTTGCAGTTAATTCTAGATTCATTACAATTCAAAAGCTTTCTCTTCAACACTCGCATTTTCCTTATACTTTATAATTTTTTCAAACTCCAAAACCTCTTTATAAGCTTCCTCGGGAGTACTCACAATCTTATAAACTTTAAGATCCTCCGGCCTTATTCTCATATTATTTACAAAGGCATCGATTATTAATTTCCAAAATTTTCCGTACAAAATTAACGGTTTATGATGCCCATAATAAAGTTTCGCCAATCCCCAAGCCATTCCCATCTCCGAAATCGTCCCAGTTCCTCCAGCAAAAACAACATAAATATCTCCAAGTTCAAGTAATTTCAAAGTCCTCTCAAGATAGTTTTTTGTTATTATTTCCTGATCAATTGGATTATTCGGATCACGCCCTTCAAAATTTGTAATATCTTTCGGATAAAAAGTAACACCAATAACAGTCCCTCCGCCAGATTTAGCTCCTTCAGAAGTAGCTCTCATCGTTCCAGGTCCACCGCCATTTATAGTCACAAAACCCTTCGAAGCCAAAAACTTAGCACATTCAAACGCCTCCTTATAAAGAGGGTCCGAAGGCGCCGTATCAGCAAAACCAAAATACGCAATGTGCTTAATCTTGACCAAAGTCCTCCAAGTTCTTCTTCAAATCTGGCTCAAAAATTCTCTTCCCCACATAAACTTCATCAACTCCCAAGCTCGCCATTTGATTAACCAATTGTCTTGTCACCCCTCCATCAACACAAATTTTAAATTTCCCATTAATTTGATTCCTCAAATCCGCTGCCTCTTTTATCTTATCAAAAGTAGACAAATCAAATTCTTGCCCAGCCCATCCAGCTTTAACACTCATAAGAAGAAGAGTATCAATTTCCGAAAGCACAGATTTATCCAATTTTTCAATCGGCGTATCCAAATCGACCCCCAAGCCGGGAAGTGCCCCTAAAGATTTCACATTTTGCACAAAGTCCGTCTGACTTTTCATTATTTCTATTTGCCCAATTATTTTGTTTTCAGGAGAAATTAAACAATGATTTATGTAGTCAACTGGTTCCACAACCATCAAATGAAAATCAAATTTCAAAAAAGTAGAAATATTTTTAAGTAACTGCGGATCAACGGTAGCATTGTTAGCAAATTTTCCATCAATAACATCAATTTGAACTCGATCAGTTGCAGCTTCAGCTTTAACGATTAAAGAAGTAAACTCACTTATATCACTAGTAAGGATTGCTGGGATTATTATCACTGTTTGAAAGTTAAACTTATCGGGTCAGTTGGCGCAGTGTCTTTCGTCAAAGTCCTACCAACTCTAACTACTTGCTCAACCAATCGATTGGTATATCCCCATTCATTATCATACCAAGCAAATATTTTAACCAAGTTCCCCCCAACCACTTGAGTAAGAGAAAGGTCAACAATTGCAGATTCCGACCTTCCAATAATATCCGAAGAAACTAAAGGCAAATTACTTACAGCCAAAATTCCTTTATAAATCGCATTCTCACTTGCCGAGACAAAAGCTTCGTTAATCTCTTCAACTGTAACATTTCTTTTCGTAACAATCGCAAAATCAGTAATAGATCCAGTAATAACAGGGACACGAAGCGCCGTTCCATCAAAAAGCCCTTTAAGCTCTGGAATAGTCTCAGTTGTAGAGAGAGCAGCTCCAGTTGACGTTGGAATAATATTAACAGCAGCAGCTCGCCCTCGCCTCAAATCTTTATGAGATCCATCTTGCAAAACCTGATCATCAGTATAGCCATGAATCGTAGTCATTGCAGCCTTTTCAATCCCAAATTTGCCATGAATAACGGCAGCAATTGGAGCTACACAATTTGTCGTACAAGAGGCATTAGAAATAACTTCTGCTTTCCCATCATATTCATTTACTGACATTACATAAGTATTCACATTTCCGCCCTTTGGAGGCGCCGAAATAACAACTCTCTTCGCTCCTCCCTTTGCGTGTTTCATAGCATCCTCGGCAGTTATGAATTTTCCCGTTGATTCAATCACAACGTCCACTCCGTATTTACTCCAAGGAATTTTCTCGGGGTCCCTCTGCGCCAAAACAGGAATTCTCTCTCCAGAAACCATTAGATTTCCAATCTGAGAATCTTCATCACTTACTTCTTCAATTTTTTTAACCTCTTCAGACTTAATTTCCTTCTCAAATTTGCGGTATGTCGTATCGTAATTAGTTAAATGCGCCCAACCAGATGTCGGCATAGATCCCGATGTATTTATGCAAACAAATTCAAGTTCACGAGAATGCTTAAGAAGCCCAATCCTAAAACTAAGTCTCCCAATTCTCCCAAAACCATTAATACCAACTTTAACCATATAAAATTATATTAACATAAAAATCCCCTTGACAAAATGTACATTTAAATGTACATTTATATTATGCAAATAATTACTACTACAGAACTTAGAACTAAATCTAAAAGATTAGTTAAGGTGCTTGGGGAAGGGAAAAGTGTAGATTTAATACATAGATCTAGGGTTGTAGGTGAAATTACACCTAAACAACAACCAAAGATTTTTAATGCCAAAAGATTTTTGAAAATAGTGGATAAACTGAATCTTCCACACCTTAACGACAAGGAAATAGATAGAAGATACCGAAAAGCAATGGAGGCAAAACATGGCAAAAATCTACCTGGACACTAATAAGGTTTTCGATCTCACAATAAGAGATCCACAAAGAACCTCAAGAATGGTATCTAATCACCAAGTCTTTGCATCACCCCTATCATACCACATACTTAGCTACACATATAAAATGAACATGCCCAGTCAACCCCTTATAAACTCACTAGGAACTATCAGCATCGCTCCATTAGACGAAAATGTACTAAAAAAATCTCTTGAGGGACCAACAGCAGACTTAGAAGACAATATCCAGCTCCATAGCGCTGCAGAAAGTAACTGTGATTACTTCTTAACCAACGACAAAAAATTATTAAATATGAAGTTTTTTGGAAAAACAGAAATTGTAAATAAACTAGCTAAGTAATCTTTTGTAATTGATAAAGCTTCTTCACTTCTTCTAAATTTGTTGCCTCATTCACATTTTTATCATCCCTGAATCTCACAAGCCTTGGAAACCTTAAGGCAAATCCCGCTGTATGATTTGGAGATCTTGTAATATCATCAGCCGCAATTTCAACAACCACTTCCGGACTAACCCAAAAATCTGGTTCTAAAATCTTACTAACCAAATACTCAGTAGGTTTTTTATTAACCTTAACCTTCTCAAGTTTTATCTTTAGTTCCCTAAACTGCTCATCAGTTAATCCAGTACCAACTTTTGTAACAGTCTTTATCTCCTCGCCGTCGGCAACCCCAACCAGAAACTGCCCCACTCCAAAGCTAGCTCTTTTCCCTTTTCCAACTGTATAACCCATAACAATACAATCAACTGTATCAGATAATTTCCCTTCCGCTTTTTCATCTTGTTTCATTTTTACCCATCTCCAACCAGTCCTTCCAGGAATATAGGTACTGTCTGCACGTTTTATCATAATCCCCTCCATTCCTTCTTTCATTTTTTTCTTATAAAAATCCTGAATCACTTTTGAGTCCTTAGTTGTAACCTCTTCATCAACTCGAAGCAAAGAGTTTCCTTTAATCGCTTCTTTCAAAATTTTTCTGCGCTCCCTATAAGTCTTATCCATAAGGCTCTCTCCATCTTTATACACACAATCAAAAACGTAAAAATTAGCGGGAATACTTTTTACAAAATCCGCTATATCGTGCTTGCGGCGGCGGGTCATTATCGTCTGAAAATCCAAAATCTTTTTAGTTTTTTCATCAATCCCAATTCCTTCAGTATCCAAAATTATTTCATCAGCATTTAAATAATCACCTAATTTAGCTAGTTCAGGAAACATCAAAGAAATATCATGAAGATTTCTTGTAAAGGCCTTAAACATTTTGCCTCTCACGAAATGAATTTGCACACGAAGTCCGTCAAATTTCGGCTCAATTCCAACCTCTCCCATTTTCTCAATCATTTCAGTTGGACTATTTAATCTCTGAGCAAGCATCGGCAAGACTGGAATTCCCAAAACCGGAACTGGTTTAAGAGGCAGTTTACGAGCAAGAAGACCAATATCAGGCATCACTTCAAATGCCTTCGTTAATTTTGCTTTTTTGCTTTTATCACGAAGTGACAAGCTCCGCTTATCACCAAATTTAGCAATAGCCAAAGCATCAATAATCGTTTTTTCAGAAAACCCAAGACGAAGCTTTCCAACAGGAATTCTCGCAATAAATTTAGCAGAAACCAAATCAACCTGAGAAAGAATTTCAGCAATCTTATTCACACGCCTTTCCTGGCTTCCTTCTCCTCCTTCCTTTGCAGCTTCCAGTAGTTTCTCATAAACCTCTTCCACAGAAAGATTCTTGTTGTTTGTTACTTTCGATTTACCACTTAGTTCATATGCCACCAACCCAAGATCTCCTAATTTTTTATATATTTGTTTTGTTTTTACGATCTCCGAGCCAAAGGCGAGAGAGATCGAGCGAAGCATCATCTGATCAGCCGCATTAAAAACAATGCCACGAAACGTAGGTGCCAAAATCCCAAGTGACAAATAAATAACTTTATCTATTTCTTCTTGGTGAGCTTTTCCCAAAAGACGAGCTAAAATATCCGTAATTTTAAGTCTAGATGAAGTCTCTTCAAGTTTCTGAAGATATTTAGAAAATTCCGAAAATTTCATACAAAACAATTATATAACAAAGCCTTATCCCTTATGGGTCTTCAAAAAACTAGAGAAAAAGAGATACGCAAATATAACAACACCAACAAAAACTACACCAAACAAAACACTAACCATCCCGCTCCATTCCTCATTCATAATTTTATGAAGCCCTTCTCCGATTAAAGTTAATCCAAACAAACTCGGTAAAACCAGTATAATATACAAAAATTGCGGGTCAGTTGGCAGCATTTATAACGACATATCGAGCAGACTTTGTCGCCCCCTCCTTTCTGACAATTCCCTTTTGGATGAGGTCAGTAAGGTCACGAAGCACAGTATCTTCAGAAACCATCGATAAAATTTCCTTTAGCTCTTTCATTCCCGCCGATCCACGATCAGACAAATATTCCATGAGTTTCATTTGTCGCTCAGAAAGAGCAATTTGATTCCCAATTTTCACTTTAAGTCTAGTATCAACCGAAAGCTTTCGCACTCGCTCTTTAATTTTTGCAAGTTCTGATGCAACAACGCCGGTAAAATATTCAAGCCAAGCAGTTAAATCTCGATGAGAAATATTAGAATCTTGCTCATCAACTAATTTAAAAGCTTCATAATAAGCAGACAGATCATTGTCAAAATGTTCTTCAAGAGCAAAAAATCTTCTTATATCATACCCTTCCTTAAGCATTACTAGAGTCGTAAAAGCACGAACAGTTCGGCCATTTCCTTCAACATAAGGGTGTATGGAAACCAACACATAGTGAACAATCCCAGCTCTAATTACCGGATGAATTTCCATTGACTCTTTACTGTTTAACCATTCAAAAAAATCCTCAAGCAAATAAGGAACTTCCACAAAGGAAGGAGGAGAAAAAATAACTTTTCCGCTTCCTTCCTCTTTGATTACAACCTGAGTATTACGAAGTCTGCCAACTTTAGCCGGGTCAATAAGTTTACTAACAGTATCATTGTGAATTAAGCTTAGTTCACCAATTTCATATTTATCGCGCTTTGCAAGTTCCGATAGAAGATTTACAACGTTTCTATAATTAATCACCTCTTGTATATCACGCGCCCTCCCATAAACTTCTTCTCCTTCCAAAACTTTCCTAGTTTGAATCATTGTAAGATCGTTTCCTTCAATATGAGTGCCATGGTATACAGTACGTATCATAGCGTCAGTCTGAAATTGTTTTTCAAAAGAAGGAACTAGAGGCGCATTCTCAATAACTTCTCGGCTAGCCTCAGCAGCAGCAATATTTTTTAAAAGCTTATTTGTAATAACAAATTTAGGATTGTACATGAAGTCCTTAAATTCATTTTACCGCGACTTTTGCGGAAAACAAGATGGGAGGAATTTCCCTTGCCAAATCATCAGCATTAAAATAAATCCCTTTTGTTTTCTGAAGCTCATCTGCAGCTAATTTCGTTATAAAACTTCCTGCACATGCAGATAACATTGGATCATTTTTAGAAAGTAACGCTACTGTAAGTCCTGCTTGAACATCCCCCGTTCCCCCTTTTGTTAAACCTGAATTTCCTCCGTGAACTTGAACAACTTCAGAGTTTTTGAATACATAAGTAACTGGACCTTTTACTACAATAGTGCATTTATACTTATTCGACATCTCTTTCGCAATTTTTTCAGAAAATTTTTGACCGAATAATATTTCAAATTCTCTTCTGTTAGGAGTCAAAATCGCATCTTCTGGAATAAACTTTACATCCATCGTTTGCAAACTCCCAGCATCAATTACCCATTTTTTCTTCGGAAATTTAGCAAGTAAACTTTCCGTAACACTTTTAGTCAATTGACACGCTTCGTCACAATTCTGTTTTTCTTCTTCACTTGCTTTTTCTGACCGATACCTTAGCATCCCTGGACCAACCAAAATCGCATCAGACTTTTCTATATATTTTTCCAGCTCACTCCAAGGAGTCCAAATAAAAGATAACAATTTAGATTTCATATTTTCAGCTATACTTCCAACCGATTTCGCAGGACTTGCAAAGAAAACCATATCTACAATTCTTGAAGCAACAGCTAAACAAAGAAGTGGCGCACCGTGGAAAAGATCTGATCCTCCAATTATTGTAATTTGCCCATTATCTTCTCCATTTGAATCTTTTGCTGGTTTATAAAGTTTTTTCAAATCACTCTTATCGAAGATCATATGATAAGTATACTAAAAATCAAAGAAAGATTAACGATTCCAATATTCTCCAGGTCTCTCTCTAAAAAGTTCATCTAACTCTTCTTTTGTATAAACTGGCATTCTTAATTCTTCAGGTAGAACTTTAGGCATAACAGTTTCTGCTTTTTCTTCTTCAGGTTTTTGAAATTGAAGATCATCTAAATTAAAAAGGGGGGGTTGGTTTGAAGTTTCTATTTTCATTTGTCAGAATTGTATCTTCTGAATATCTTTCATGTCAATAACAAAATCTGGATCAGCTGTTGTAATTATAGTCTGTTGATTTTTGGAAATATCAAAAACAATTCCTCTGTGCTTTTCATCCAACTCCGAAAAGATATCATCTAATAAAAGGGTTGGCTTTCCTGCCTGCGTAGTCAGGTCTCCTGTTTTCTTTTCTAAATATGATAACTCAGCTAATTTCAACCAAAGAACAATCATTCGCTGTTCACCTCTACTTCCAAAGTGAGCCAGGTTTCTGTCAACTTCTTTAAATACAAAATCATCGCGGTGAGGACCAACCAATGTATTTGCAGCTGCAATTTCTTCTTTGGCATAAGTTTCCAATCTTTTTTCACTTATAACACTTCTGTCGTATTCAAGATTATAGTCGTTTATTTTTTCGTTTTTTACGTCGTTAACGAATTCTATGAATTCGTGACGACGAGTACTTATATAATCACCATTTTTAATTAGCAATTGGTTCCAAAAAAGAAGCTGTGTTCTTTGTAATTCTTCTTCACGAATTCTAAAGAGAAGTTTATTTCTTGCCCTTAGTCCTTTTTCGTATGAAATTATGGCTCTTCTATATTCTCTATCACTTAGTGACAATACGTTATCTAGAAATTTTCTTCGAAGTGACGGACTAGATGTCACTAAATCCAAGTCTTGCGGGGCAAATAAAACTGTTTTTAAATTTCCAACAAAATCTATTTGTCTTTTCGAAACACCATTTACTAAAAAATTTTTGTGTGATTCTTTAGACAATATAATTTCTAATTTCAAATTCTCATCAGTCAATCCCTTCACTCTTGCAAAGTTTTCTTTTTCCTTAATCATTTCAATTTCGAGAGATGCTTTGAAAGATTTTCCAGTCGAAATTAAATAAATACTTTCCAATAGATTAGTCTTTCCACTAGCATTTGGTCCAACAATAACTGTAGTACGGGGAGAAAACTCAAAAACCTGATCTTTTAAATTCCTAAAATTTTGAAGCCTTATCTTTTTAATCATCGCGTAATCGACGAACTCCTTTGACAGTTAGGACAATAATAAGTCCCTCGTCCACCAACAACTATTTTTTCAATTTTCTCTTTTCCACAAACCGGACAAACCTGTCCTTGTTTCCCGTAAACCACAAAATATTTTTGATATCCACCATCACTTCCATCCGCATGAACAAAAGAAAGTTCACTAGCTCCACCCGTTTCCAATCCCTTTTTTAAAACTTTAATTATATTTTCAAAAAGAGCATCTTGCTCATTTTGTGTAAGAGAATTAGCAGCCCTTTTAGGATGAATTTTAGATAAAAGCAAAGCATCATTTGCATAAATATTTCCAATCCCTCCGATTTTTGCCTGATCCATTATTACAACCTTTATTGCAGTTCTTGATTTGGAAAGAATATTTTTAAAAATTTCCAAAGTTAAATCTTTAAACGGCTCCGGCCCAAGCTTGCCAATAAAACTACTAGTTTCAACATCAGTTGTTTTTATTACTTTAATCCAACCAAATTTCCTAAAATCGTTGTAATAAAGAAAACTATTTTTGTCGAGCAAAAAAACCACATGAGTATGTTTCCCATTTATCCCACCGTTTACTTTCTTAGATAATTCTGGAGGGTTCTTCAAATTAACCCCACGATAAATTAACTGTCCCGTTAACTTAACATGAACTAGCATTGAATTTCCGTTATCCAAATCAATTGATAATACTTTTGCAAAACGACGTACTGCTATAACTTTCGCATTTGCAACTTCATTTTTACTTCCAGTAAAAATGTTCGGAGCAAGAATTTTTACATCAAGAATTTTATGACCAACTAAATATCTTTCAAGACCAAGTCTTATTGTTTCAACTTCTGGAAGTTCCGGCATGCTCTAGTATATAGCTTTTAATTTGCTTTTCAAACCTTTCCTTACTGAATTTTTTGGCATTATCCTGAATTATTTTCCTGTTCCATTTTGTTTTACCGAATTTTTCAATTGCATTTTTAATAGCTTCAACACTTGTATCATTTATTAAAATTCCAGTCTTACCATTTATAACAGATTCTTTAAATCCCCCACCGTTAAAGGCTATGACTGGAGTCCCTGCAGCTTGCGATTCAACAACAGTAAGTCCGAAATCTTCATCTTTTGCGAGAGCAATGAAACCTTTTGCACTAGCGTAAAATTGCCATAAACTTTCGTCAGTGAGACGGCCTAAAAACTCGATATTATTTTTCCCAATTTCTTTTAGTCTTTTTTCGACTGATGTAAAACCATTCGCTATTCCGATTATTTTTAACTTGAAATTAAGCTTATTTGCTAAATCTACAGTTTCAATTAAACCCTTTGAACCAACGAGACGAGCTACAATTAAGAAATAATTTTCTTTCTTAATTCCTTTTGAAATTTTTATAATTTCGTCAACATTAACCGGAGGATAAATTACTGTTGAAGTTTTATGATAAAATTTTTCGATTCTACTTTGCACATTAATACTATTTGCAATCCAATAGTTTATTTTTTGAGCAGAGCTGTAGTCGAAAATTTTCAGATAAAGCCTAATTGTTTCTCCATAAATTCTTACAAAAATATTTTTCTTCCAATCATAGCCGGTTTTAAAACCATATAAAAATCTTGGAGGAGTATGGCAATAACAAACCACCTTTGTTTTTTTTCCTATTTTAAAGCCGCGGGCAACATAGTTAGAGCTCGATGTAATTACCAAATCATACTTACTTAAATTGAAACTTCCCCAAACTATTGGTAATAAAAAACGTAGAGGGCTATAGAGTCTCCATATTTTTAAAACAGGAGCTAACCAACTTTCATGTATTTCTTTGTCCTTGAAAATTTTATCTGCGTCAGAACCGTTCACTTTAAAACTTGTGTAAATTGGAGCAGTTGGGTAAATTTCTGTAAGGACTTTAAGAACCCTTTCAGCTCCGCCTGCATCTTTTAAATAATCATGCACAAGTGCTATTTTCATACAAGTGGTAATTGTTTAACGCGATTAGTTAGAGTCTTAAATCCAATTTCTACAAACAAATCCAAAACCCTTTGACTATTCAAACTCCATTTTTCAGTCTCCGGAAGATGAAAAGTAATCGGAACATCTTTTACTATAGTTGCTAACTTTTTAGACATCCCAGCCGACTCCACTCCAACCGCCAATTTTTTACCAACTTTCTCAGGAATTTCATTAATTTTCGCGTAAATATTTTCCAAAAAATCATATTTCGTAAGTAAACTTATTGCAGTTTTAGGCCCAATCCCAGTCACTCCCGGATAATTGTCCGAAGCGTCCCCTGCTAGAGCCTTAAAATCAACTATTTGACTTGCTTTAACTCCCATTCTCCCTACTACATCTACTTCTTTGTACAATTTCATATCTTTAAGCCCTTTAACTGGCATATAAACTCCAATATGTTTTTTGTCATCAACCAACTGCAAAATATCACGATCCCCAGTTACAATTACGACCTCATCAACCAAACTATTACATTGATTCGAAATTGTTCCAATAACATCATCTGCTTCATAGCGTTCTAATTTATAAATTGGAATATTCATAGCGTCTAATACTTTATAAGTTTTTTCAAACTGGGACGATAAATCTGATTCTAATCTAGGGCGATTCGCCTGATAACCAACATATTCAGCTTTTCTGAAAGTTTCCTTTGGGGTATCAAAAGCTACAGCGATATGAGTTGGTTTAATGTCTTCGATAATCCTAATGAGCATTGAAACAAATCCGTAAACAGCATTTATGGGCTCTCCGTTTTTAGAAGTAAGGCTCGTTGGAAGCGCATGATAAGCTCGGTGCAAAATAGCATTGCCGTCAATTAGAAGAAGTTTAGTCATTACTTAATTCTAAACTTTTAATTTCTGCATTAATAGATTCTACAAATCCTTCCAACACTTTTATTTGAACATATTTAATCTCAGAAGACGAATCTTCGTGTTTCACCCCACGAAAATTTTTATAAAGCTCTTCAAGTTTCTTTATAGATTCATCCCTTTTCCCATGAAGTTCTTTTAGTTTTTCAGAAGGGTTAGAAAATGTTGACATCATTTTTAGATAAAGATTTTTGTAACATTTGTGCTTCTGTAATTTCATCAGAAGTTAAAACAACAGGAGCAACTTCAGTTGGTACTTTTCTCCACAGATCTCTTTGATCTTTTATCGCAATTTCAACACCACTAGCCGTCACCATAACAGATACTCCTTCTTTTTCAAGCTCAAAAGCTTCAGGAAGAACAACGTTCCCTGTAAACAGGGTCTCATGGTGTATCCAACATCTATCTTGCATAGACACAATTATATCACAACAAAAACCATCCATTCCAAGTGGGCCCGGAAAGAGTCGAACTTTCGAATCGATTTTATGACACACAAAGTGTGACATGTCAAAGCTTTGCTTTGTCATAAGAATCGTGTCCTAACTCCAAGTGGGTCTGGATAGAATCGAACTATCGTGTCGACTTTATAAGAGTCGTGTCCTGCCATTGAACGACAGACCCGTTTGAAGCCAATTATATCAAATTTGGAGTCAAAGCCTCAATCCCAGGCAAAGTGCCCTTGGCAAGAAATTCCAACATCGCACCCCCTCCAACACTTATCCAATTAAATTTACTTCCCAAACCATATTTCTCAACAACAACCAAGCTGTCACCACCACCAACTATTTTAAAGGCTTGGCAAGCAGCTACAGCCTTAAAAATCCGCTCAGTTCCAAGTCCATGCCCCGACTCTTCATATTTTCCAGGAACTCCAGCAAGGACTATTGTGCGAGCTTTCGTAATTTCTCCTTCAAAAAGTTCAATCGAATTAATCGTTATATCTTCTTTGTCAGGATTTAATTTAGCAACCATTACTTTTTCATCTTTATAGTCTTCACCCAAGTAATAAGGCAAGCGTCCTGCAACCAAAACTTTATCGACTTTGTCTTTAATTGCCTCAATCATTTCCACTTTATCTTCTTTAACACCGCTTATAATAACAATTGAAGGTCTGTTAAGATTCTCCAAGACTCGGCTTAAATTTTCAACTTCTAAAGAAAAACGAAGCCCCGCAGCATGGGGCAATAATTTAGGAAGACCAACAATTGAAGCATGAGCGCGATGACTCGTCGCAAACGATTCATTTACAAAAAAATCTTGATCTTTTGCAAGTTCGCGAGCAAACTCTTCGCTATTCGATTCTTCACCAGGATCAAATCTCAAATTCTCCATTACTTTCGCATTCCACTTACCAAAATAAGGTTCAAACAGTTTTAGACTTAAAGATTCCTCTATTTTTCCTTCAGGCCTACCTTTATGACTAATTATTGTAATTACAGCATTTTGAGATTTCAGATAATCAAGCGTTGGAGTCAAAGTTGTTAGTCTCAAATTTTGTAAGTCAGTTGGATCAATGTCCAAATCAGCACGAACAATTACTCTCTTGTCTTTAAAATCAGTGTCAGTTAGTTTAGGGAAATTAATCATTTTATTAATTCTATATTACCAAGTTCTTTGGCTTTTTTGTAATACTCTCCATCACAAGTCAAAAATATAGCATTTTGTTCCAAGGCAAGTACATGGTAAGAGGTGTCGTAAACAGTTGTATTTTGCAAATAAGAAAGTTCAATTATTTTTTTATAGCTAAACAAAGAAACTTCAGTTAGTTCAATGGGGAGCAGCAAAAAATCTTCAAACGTCAAAACAGCTTCCTTTTCATCTTTAGTTGAATATCTTATTGCATTAGCAACTTCTGTAATCAAAAAAAATGGAGCTGTAATTTTGATTTTATTTTTGCTTACTAACTTAAAAATATTCCTAAATCTTAGTAATACACTTTCATCTTCTTCAAGAATTGATTTAGCTATAAAAGAGGCATCAACAACATATTTCTTCACATTCTTCCTTTTCTAATTGCTGCCATAATCTCTTCATGAGTGAACTTAGGAAGATTCTTCCTATGAGCCAAAAATGCTTCTACAGGATCTTTAGGCCTCATTTTATTTTTCAAAAGCCTATCACTCATTACATCAGCAGCAAATCCACTAATATTTCCTTTCCCTATATAGGTTAAAAGATCATCGTAAACGTGGTTTGGTATACTGATTGTAATTCTTTGGTAATTCATATCTCAAGTATGAAGTACGTTCATACTTATGTCAAGATTTAATTTATTTTCTCAATCTTTTTAATCTCAGTAAGTCTTCTTTCATGCCTCTTTTCATTATCAAATTTCGTCTCCAAAAATACTTTAACCATATCTTTTGCTTCATTTTCTTTCGTAAAGTCCGCTGCAATCGCAAGTATATTCATATCATCATCCCTTCTTCCCGCTTTTATTTGCTCCGCACTTTTACCTATTGTTGCACGAATTCCATCAAATTTATTTGCAGTCACATCAACTCCCACTCCACTTCCACAAATTAAAATTCCCCTTGAAGCCCTTTCTTTTTGAATTTTTTTAGCAACCAATTCTGCATACGCTGTGTAATCATCCCCTGGGTCAAGAGCCATCGCTCCAAGATCATCAAACTGATATTGCCATTCATAGAGCCAAGTTTTTATTTTAGCCTTCAAATTAAATCCACGATGATCAGCACCAATATATATCATTTATACCCTTCCACCAATTCCATCAGTTCTCTCTTTGGATCTTCTGCCTTAATTATTCCTGAAGCAATTGCAAATCCAGCAGCACCCAACTTCAAACCAATTCTAATATCCTCCGCCGTTTTCACTCCTGCACCAATAATAAGTGGCACGCCAGCATCTCTTGCAATATTAGCCGCCTCACTTATTATTTCTGGTTTTGCTTTTGACACAGAAGTCTCAGTACTCCCCACTAATTCAGGTGGTTCATATGAAATAAAATCAGGATTTGTATCTAAATTTCTTTTTAATTCGGAAATATTTCCTGCAAAGACAAGAGTCTTAAGCCCAACTTCTTTGCAAAGCTTTACAGTGTCTTGCAAAGCTTTAAAGTCCTCTATTTTGTTTTCCGAATGATTCAAAAAAGTCCCTTTAGCTCCAGCTTCAAATACTTCTTTTGGAACAACCGCGCCCGTGTGAGCTCCAAAATCAACCGGGTCAACATTTTGAATCCAAACTTCAAGATTAGTTTCCCCAACTATCTCCTTTAGATTAAGATTCTGAACAACCGGAATAATTTTAATTTGGGAATCATGAGCAACACTTTCAATGATTTTAGTCAGTTCAAGTGCCTTATCGCCGCTACTCTCCTCATAAGTTTTGTAATTAACAAAAATCATCTGCCTCTATACTACACGAGTAACAAAAAAAACAAAAGCGCTATAATCAAAACAATGCAAGAGGAATTCGAAAAAGCACAAGTTTTGTCTATTGATAAAGAAGGATTAATTGATGTTGGAGGCACAAAAGCAAAATTTCAAGATCTAACTCTAAAATTCATTTCAGGAAGCGATAACAACAAAACAATAAAGCTTGAAAACGGCGGACAGTCATTTATAACAGATGCGCAACTTGTACAAAAAGGAGATGTATTAATCTTAGACAAAACACCAAACGGATACCTAATAATTGACAAATACAGATTAGATTATATACCCTTTCTACTTATTGGTTTCGCTGCCTTACTCCTTTTCGTTGCTGGAAAAAAAGGATTAGGATCAATACTTGGATTAATAATCAGTCTCGCAGTAATTTTGGGGTTTATAACTCCCCAAATAATCAGCGGTGCAAATCCTCTCCTTGTCACCTTCATAGGAGCTTCCGTCATACTTTTAGTATCCACTTACTTAGCACACGGTGTTTCCAAAAAAACAACAGTCGCACTTATTTCAACTTTCATAGCTTTAATTATCGCAATTATCCTATCTTTAGTTTTTGTTAATTTTACAAAGCTTGCAGGTATTGGAGATGATGCTGCGGTTTCACTTCTAAACGCAACCACAACTATGAATATCAACTTACAAGGATTACTTTTAGCAGGAATTGTTATCGGAACTCTTGGAGCACTAAACGACATTACAACCACCCAGTCAGCTACAATTTTCGAGCTTCACAACACAAACAAAAAACTCAAACTTAACGACCTGATTAAAAAAGGAAATAAAGTAGGCCAAGAACACATAGTCTCTTTAGTAAACACTTTAGTTTTAGCATACGCAGGAAGTTCTCTCGCAATTTTTATTTATTTTGTTATGAACCCTAGCAACCAACCTCTCTGGGTAGTACTAAATAACGAAGTAATAATCGATGAAATTGTTCGTACAATCGCAGGAACCTGCGGGCTTATCTTAGCTATTCCAATCTGCACTTACATAGCTAGTTTCATAGCAACTCTTGACAAACGCAACTAAGTTGCATTATTATAACTTCGTGAGACATTCAAAAACCAAAGAAGAAATCATAAAAATACTGTCCAAAAGCTCTTCCCCTCTTGATGCAGTTCATTTGACCAAGAAAATCGGCGTAAATAAAACTACAATTTATCGAGATCTGGAAAATCTTTTAAAAGAAAATAAAGTTGATGAAATAGAGTTTGGAGATGGCAAAAAAAGATATGAAGTATCAAGTCGCAACCACCATCACCATTTAGTGTGTAAAAACTGCGGAAAAATAGAAGATGTCAAAATCGAAGAAAAAATATTTCTAACTAAAATCAGCAATCAAACAAATTTCAAAATTGAAAACCACTCAATAGAGTTTTTCGGAAGATGTTTTAATTGCCAATTATGAAAAAAATTACATTAATTATCCTAACTCTTATTTTATTTTTTGGCTTTTTTGTTTTTCTTTTGCAATCGCGCCCTAGCACAGTTGATAACAGTAAACTTCAAGTTACAGCCTCTTTCTATCCAATGTATTTTTTTGCAAACCAAATCGGTGGCGACAAAGTTCAAGTTACAAATATCACTCCGACAGGTGCAGAACCGCACGATTACGATCTAACCTCCCAAGACATAATTAAAATCCAAAACAGCAAATTACTTATTTTAAATGGCAAAGTCGAAACATGGGCAGATAAAATCAAAACTAATCTAAAAAATAAAAATACTAAAGTTCTAATTGCTGGAGAAAATTTAGGCACAGAAACCGATCCCCATATCTGGCTTTCTCCTCACTTAGCAAAGTTAGAATCTGAAAAAATCGCAGATAGTTTAGAAAAAATAGATCCTGCAAACTCTGATTACTACAAAAATAATTTAATAGATTTAGAAAACAAATTAAATAAAATTGATGCCAATTACAAAGACGGGTTAGCAAACTGTCAGTTAAAAAGTTTCGTAACTTCCCATGCTGCTTTTGGTTACTTAGCAAAAGATTACAGATTAACTCAAGTTGCGATAGAAGGACTATCTCCTGATGCAGAACCATCTTTGTCTGAGCTTGTCCAAATTACAGATTTTGTAAGAAAGAACAATGTCAAAATTATTTTCTTTGAATCCCTTGTCAGTCCAAAACTCTCTCAAACTATCGCAAACGAAGTCGGTGCAAAAACTCTAGTGTTAGATCCAATAGAAGGAGTAATAAACATAAAAGACAATTACTTGACTTTGATGGCAAACAACCTGCAAAATCTTAGAACAGCTCTCCAATGCAAATAGACCATACAAAAAATATTATCGAAGTAAAAGACGTTTCTTTTTCATACGGCAACCATAAAGTATTAGAAAACATAAATTTAAATGTTCACAAAGGAGATTATCTTGGCGTTGTAGGCCCAAATGGAGGCGGTAAAACAACATTAATAAAATTAATTCTAGGCCTTCTTGAGGTAAATCACGGAGAAATAAAAATGTTTGGTGAGCAAATACAAGAATTCGAAACTCACAAAAAAATCGGATACGTTGCTCAGAAAGTCACAAATTTCGATCCAAATTTCCCAATTACAGCAGCCGAAGTTGTAGCCCTTGGAAAAAGAAGTGAAAAAGAAAATATTAATTGGGCACTCAAAGTTGTGGAGATGGATGCGCAACGCGACAAACTCATTGGCACACTTTCCGGGGGACAACAACAGCGAGTCTTCATTGCAAGAGCTTTAGCACAAAAACCTGAAATAATTTTTCTCGACGAACCAACAACTGGGGTTGATGCAGAAGCTCAAAAGGATTTTCTAAATTTCCTTGAAAAATTAAATAAAAATTTAGATATAACTTTAATATTAATTTCTCATGACATTAATATAATCACGCGGGAAGCTTCTGAAATCGCTTATGTAAATAAAACTCTGACGTATTACGACAATCCTAAAGATTTCCTAAAAGCACACGAAACCAATGTTACTTAATATTTTTCAATACGATTTCATAGTAAGAGGTCTAATTGCTGGAATAATTATTGCAATCACAGCACCAGTTGTTGGCACATTTCTGGTTTTACGAAGATACTCATTAATCGCAGACACCCTCTCTCACGTTTCCTTAGCAGGAGTCGCAATCGGGTTTTTAACCGGTATTAATCCTCTTTTTACAGCAACTCTTACAACAATTATTTCATCAATCTTTATCGAAAAATTAAGAAATTCTAAAAAACTATATGGGGAGTCAGCATTAGCTCTCTTCCTTTCAGGCAGTTTAGCTCTTGCTATTGTCCTAATAAGCCTAGCAAAGGGATTTAATAGCACTCTTTTTAATTTCCTTTTTGGAAATATTACAACTGTTACAAATACCGACATTCTCACGGTCCTAATCCTTGCAACAATTGTAATTGTAGTTATAAAAATTTTATTTGAAAAAATCTTATATTTAACTTTTGATCAAGACGCAGCCCAGGTTTCAGGGATAAACGTAAATTTAATAAATACCATTTTCGCAATTCTTACAGCAGCAACCATTTCTCTTGCCATACCAATCGTTGGAGTCCTTTTAATCTCAGCATTACTCATAATCCCAGTAATCACCGCTTTGCAATTTAAGAAAAATTTCATCCCAACAATTCTAATTGCTCAAATAATTTCTATAGTTGCAGTCGTTTTAGGAGTAATAATTTCTTTCTATTTTAATCTCTCAACAGGCGGAACAATTGTATTAATTACAGTAGCAATATTTATAATTACAAATTTACTTATTTAAATAAAAACCCAAAAAACTTAAGCCACTGAGGTTCATCTAATTTTAAAATTTCAGCGTTCGTTGCAGAAACACTCGAATTAATATCCGCCCGGAGAGTTGCAACATTAAATAAATTTACATTCTTTACTCCACTTATCAAATACTGCAATTCCCCGTTTGAATTCTCACTTAAAGATATTTTATTATCACTAACATTATCAATGAGTCTTGCTCTCATCAAAGAAAGGACAGCTTCGTAAGGCAAAATAGCAAGAACCCTATTTCCAGAGCTAGTTGTAACCAAAAGCTGATTTTTTGCAGGATCAATTGTAATCGGATAATTCATATTGGCTGAAATTCCGTTTTCGGAAAGAACAAATTTTCCATTGTCTTGTCCTATTTTTATCTCATTCACATTTCCACGAGCTTGGATTTGAACCAAATCCTCCTTCAAATTACTTACATCCATCCCATTCAAAAGAGTTTTTCCGTTCTCACTATCAAGATAAATTTGAGAGTTGTTAGCGGGCACCACATTCTGAGCAATACTTTTCACTCCAATTTCATATCCCAACACTTGCCAAATAGGCGCTCCACTGGAGTTAATAACAAGAAAAGCAGCAAATAAAGGAAATACTTTCTTCACAGGATTATTCTATCACTAAAAAGATCCCTCAAGTATATGTTTTTCAGGAGTATTATCCAAAACCCTCTCGTAAGTTATCCAAACCATCTTGTGGTCAGATAAATCTCTGCTAGCGCTATAGTTAACCATCCAGCCTCCCTTTGCAATATCTAACTTCCCCAAGCTAACAATATCATTATCCTTAACTAGCCATGCTTGATAAAAATAAGGAGGAGTTGGGTCTTCAAGATTCGCTATTACCGTATAATTTTGTTTCTCTAAAGTAACAAGTCCCATTTGATTATTTCCAGTTACATCCCTTAGGTCAGCTTTCTTGGCGTCACTTGGCACAGTTATTCCAAAGTTATTTTGCAAATCTTGTTGGTAAGTTGAAGGCAAAGTCGGAAGCGGAGAAGCAACAGTTATAATATTAAGTGATTGTTGTCTTCTAATAAAAAATACAGCAACCAGGATAATTATTATGATAATAACAATCCCAACCAAAACATTCCTTGCTCTGTCGCCAGATTCCATTAATCCGATAGTAACAAAGCCGAACTATATTGTCAAATACCACTTGACATCTTTTTTTTGACTTATGATATATTTAATATACATGATGGACTGGTACGAAAAATCAATAAAATACTTTGCAAAGCATCCAATGTACAATTCCATTGTACATATTTCAGGCGGAATTGCGATTGGAATTTTAGTAGCAAGACCTTTTGATGGAGGCCACCCATTGCAATTAGCATTAATCTTCGGAGGGATTTCACTAGCTGGCCACTTACTTCCACTTTTTACTAAAAAATAATCAATTATTTCCCTTTTAATAAATCTGCTCCAACAGTTCTAACAACTTCCTGAAGGTTCGACATAAACTGAGCAGGGAAAATTATTGTTGAATTCTTCTCAGTCGCAACCTCAGCCAAAGTTTGAAGGGTGCGAAGCTGCAGTGCAATCGGATGCTTTGCAATAATATCAGATGCCTCTCCTAATTTAGTAGCTGCCTGCATTTCCCCTTCAGCTGCAACAATTTTTGCCCGGCGCTCACGCTCTGCCTCAGCTTCCTTAGCCATAGCCCTTTGCATATTGTCAGGTAACGTTATATCTTTAATTTCAACTGCAGTAACTTCAACACCCCAAGCTTCTGTATGCTTATCTATAACATTTTTTATTTGATCGTTGATTTTTACAGTTTGAGAAAGCAGTTGATCTAAACTAAATTGACCAATAACATTTCTTACTGTTGTTTGGCTAATTTGATTAACTGCCGAATAAACATTTTCAATTGCAATAACAGACTTTTCAGGATCAACTACGTGGTAATAAGCAACAGCAGCAATATCAATTGAAACATTGTCTTTTGTAATTATTTTCTGCGATGGGATTTCCATCGTAATTGTCCGTAAACTTACCTTTACAGCTCTCTCGAAAATCGGTATTAAAAAGTAAAGCCCAGGGCCACGAACAATCTTAAATCTCCCCAAAAAAAATACAACAGATCTTTCGTATTCTTGAGCAACCCTAACTGAAGCCAAAACTAAAAAAATTAAAATAGCTACAACCGCAAATTCCATAACCAGATTATATCACTTAAAACCCAAGTTCCTCTTTTACAAAAATTATTTTTATCCTCTCAGGATTTATTTCTTTGTTTACTATCAATAATTTACTTACATTACTCTTCAAATTCGGATCTCCATATTGCTTTGAAAGCCTAACACTCTCTTTCGGTAAAACATATTCATAAATTCTCTTTATAGCTTCATTATCATCCTTCACAATTTTTTGAGTGCCCACAATCCAAATAACATGAGAAGAACCATATACATAAGCAGGGAGTTGGCTTCCTGTATTTGATGCAATAAAAACATGTCCTTCTTCTGTTACAGCGTGAACTGATCCAATTGCGTAAGTAGGAGCTGCTCCAAGCTTTTGCATTTCCAAATTCTCTGTTTCACGATCCATCTCACTTAGCTTATTTTTAACTGAAATAAATTTATCTCCTTTATTTATTTCATCAGCAATACCACTCAAACGAAGAGTTTCAGAACTCATCGTCATAACTTCAGCTCCATCAGGAATCAATTCTTTCACTCTTTCTAAAGCATCTTCTTTTGAAGAAACAACTTCCGCAGTAATCCCATTCTTTTTAAGATTTGTAATTACGTTTTCTATATTAGTAACCATAACTCATTATATATTATACTTAAATTAATGAAAAGATTAAAAAGACTCCTCGGAACTCTGGGGCCTGGATTCATAACAGGCGCCGCAGACGACGATCCTTCTGGAATCGGAACTTACGCACAAACCGGAGCCCAATTCGGATTTTCCCAGCTTTGGACCGTACTTTTTGCTTTCCCCTTCATGGTCGTCATCCAGGAAATTTGCGGGAGAATCGGAATTGTCACTGGAAAAGGTTTGTCAGGTGTCATTAAGCACAACTACTCGAAAAAACTTTTATATTTCAGTGTTATAATTCTGCTCATTGCCAACACTGTAAATATCGGAGCCGATCTTGGAGCGATGGCATCTTCCGCTCAGCTCGTATTAGGAGTTCCATTCATATTCTTGCTGATAGGAATGACCATTTTAATTTTAATTTTAGAAATCTTCATACCATATCCAACCTATGCGAGATTTTTAAAATATCTAACCCTCTCACTTCTTGCCTATATTGCTGTAGCCTTTATTTTGCACCTCAATTGGATAAATATTTTTAAAGCTACAATCGTTCCTCACATCACCGTTTCCAAAGATTACATATTAAATATCGCAGCCCTTCTTGGAACAACCATTTCACCTTATTTGTTTTTTTGGCAAGCAGACGAAGAAGTTGAAGAGGAATTAGAATCTCACAAACTTCGTTTCTTTGGCAAAGGAATACCAAAAATCAACAAACACGATATTCGCCAAATGAGACTCGATACATTTATCGGTATGTTTTTTAGTCAGCTTGTCACATTTTTCATAATAATTAGCGTTGCTGCAACGCTCGGAGTTCACGGAATGGTAAATATCCAAACAGCCGACCAAGCAGCAATTGCACTTCGTCCGATAGCCGGAAACTTCGCATATATACTTTTCGCAGCAGGAGTCATAGGAACAGGATTACTCGCAGTACCAGTTCTTGCTGGGAGCGCTTCATACGCAATTTCAGAAAGCTTAAATTGGAAAACAGGCCTATCTAAAAAATTCAAACAAGCACACGGATTTTATGGAATCATAACCATAGCAACTCTTGTTGGTTTACTTGTTAATTTTACATCTATAAAACCATTCACAATGCTTTATTACACAGCAATTCTAAATGCGATCTGCGCTCCCTTACTTCTAGTCTTCATCATGATTATAGCCAACAACAAAAAAATAATGGGGAATTTTGCGAATAAACCAGTTTCAAATATTTTAGGTTGGGGAATAACTATCATTATGAGCATTGTGGCAGTCCTTACAATTCGCTCGCTAATTTAAATCCAAGCTTTTTATTTCCTCATCATATCCAAGAGAGTCGCAACAACTATTACAGCAACTCCAAGCCAAAGCATACCAAGAGACGGGAATAAACTAACTAAAATTATTCCAAGCCCAAGTCCAAAAAGGCTATGCATCATAACATGTGGAGTAAAACATTCTTTCATCTTTTTAGTCATAAATAATCACCACCTTTGTATAATGTTACACTAAATAATGACTGGCCGCACTCACGATCTTGCAGCTTTCACCACCTTAACTTATTTAGTAGCAAGTCAACCACTAATAACAATTTCTCTTGCAACTCTAGTAATAGCTATTGCTACAAATATGATAGGAGGCGTCGCTCCAGACATTGACCAACCAACCGGCGCCCTTTGGCACAAAATCCCAGCCGGTACATTATTTGGAAAAATTGCTCATCCGTTTTTAGGTGCCCATAGAAGCATTTCTCATTCTTTTCTGGGTCTTGTAATTTTCGGTTGGATAGCCGCAAAAATTCTAACTTACATGCATACTTTCCTATTAGTAGACATAAATATCGTTTGGTTTTCTTTTATGCTCGGAGTCACTTCTCATCTTGTTATGGACACTTTGACAAAAGAAGGCGTACCTTGGTTATTTCCAATACCAATTAGGTTCGGTATCCCTCCAATAAAAGCTTTAAGAATAACAACAGGAAAACTAATAGAAACCTCTTTTGTTTTTCCATGGCTTTTAGTTTTAAATGCCTATCTAATCTATACCAACTATTCAAAATTTATAGATTTCCTAAAACATTACATAACAAAATAGCTTGACACAACAAAAACCAAAGAAACTCACCGACCTAGCAAAATTAAACTTAAAAGGTGGACCAAAAGATCTCTCCAAAAACATGGATAAATATTTATATGGAAGATACGGATATACTAGTAGCCATAGCAAAAACTCCAAGAAGCAACAACCGTCTTAAGTTACAAACTGTCACAAGAAGCCGCAAAAAAATTCCTAAAAGAAATGGTTTCAAAATGGAAGCCTGATCTAATTCTTAGATAAGGCCGTATCAATCAAACTCTTAAACTGCTCATAAGTCGGAATTCCAGAAAGGGCTTGCCCATTTACATAAAAAGTTGGAGTCGCATTAATTCCAATTGCAGTCCCATCGGCTACATCAGCATTAATTTCCTTCGAATACTTAGAACTTTCAACATCAGACTTAAATTTCTTTTCATCTAATTTCAAGTCCTTAGCATATACCAAAAACTTATCTAGCGGTTTATCGCTCGTATCCCACTGATTCTGAACTTCATAAAGCTTATCATGCATTTCCCAAAATTTCCCTTGTGCTCCAGCTGCCTCAGCAGCCTCAGCAGCAATTGGTGCATTCTTGTGTTGCGGCAGTGGAAAATTCCTAAATACAAAATTTATATTATTCCCGTAATTCTTTAAAACTTCTTTTGTAATTGGATAAGCAACCCCACAAGCTGGGCACTGATAATCCCCAAATTCAACAATAGTAACTTTTGGATTAGCTGATGTCGAAGCCGTTTTATGGCTGTTAGATCTAATAAGTAAGTTTGAGTCGATAATTACAGGCTTTGGATTACTCCCATTTTTTGAAAGAAAAAATATTCCACCAAACAAAATAAAAAGCGTAACCGCGCCAGTGATAATTAAACCTTTCGCTTCTCCCATTTCAAATATAATACCATACAAATTATAATGAGTAGATACGCAGAGAGTGACAAAAACGGAATAGTAACAAACCCAAAAAATTCAATAAACTTCGTAGTACAAGAGACACCAGCCAAGCAAGGAGCAGCACTTTCTGGAATTATTTTGTAATAAAGAAGGTTATGGAAAAATGCAATTATCGCCCCAATAGTCGCAAGCGGTATTACATAATAAGGTAACTTTTTGTCTTTACTCACAATCCCAATAGGGATAATTAGAGCAAGTGGATACATAAAAATCCTCTGATACCAACAAAGTACACAAGGCGGAAAATGAGCAATCTCACTAAAATAAAGGCTTCCGGCAGTTGCAATAACAGCTTGCCCCCAAGCAATATACAAAAGATATTTTTTTACCATTGAGAAATTCCAAGATTAACTTTACTGCCCTTAAACTCCACTCCCTCTTCAATTAACATTTTCCTTTTACCATCCACTCCTCCCACTCCTGAGTATCCAATCAACCCCCCGTCCGAGGCAACAACCCTGTGACAAGGTACAATCGGAGCGTTCGGGTTTGTTTTCATAAATAACCCAACAGTTCTTGCCACTTGTGAGTTACCAGCCAATTTTGCAACCTGGCCATAAGTCGCCACTTTCCCTTTAGGAATCTGACTAGTAATTTGATAAACTTTTTCTTTGAAGCTCACGGAAATATTGTAGCACCATTCCAATCACTTTCAAAAGTACCGGCAATATTTTCTATCAAATCAGACTGAGATAAAATTATCCCAAGCTCCCGATTTTCATCAATACTAGCTGCTGTTAAATTAATAGACCCCACATAGGCACGCTTTCCATCAACCAAAATCATCTTTGCGTGCATATAAGGAGTCGATATCGTTTTTACACTAACACCCTCAATTTCTTTTTTGTTTGCAGCAATTTGTTTAGTAGTTGGAAGCAATAAATTAACCTTAATACTTTTCGCCTTTTCAATCAAAAGATTAATTATAGCGCTATCGCTAATTACTTCCATCTCAATATCAATTTCACGCTGAGCACTACTTATAAAGTCAGTTAGTCCTGCTCTTGCATTATTCGGACTCTCAATAATATTAGTCAAAGTCGGAGTAAAAGTTTTATTTTCCCAATCAGCAAAAAATATTTTTCTAATTTCCGCTATATCTTCTTTGTTTTTGTCGAGAATATCATATTCCCTATTTTTATCAAACGAAGTTGTTGTCAAATTCTGACTTAAAATAAAAACAGTTTCATTATCAACCAAAACCATCTTCTCATGCGTTAATGCAAAACGATCACTCGCACACTTCGTTTCTATTTTCTTTTCCTCAAGTTCTTTTTTAGTTTTACTATTAATATTTCCGCCGCCAAAAGGGTGACATTCAATTATTATTTTGACAGCAACACTTCTCTCTTTTGCAGAAAGAATTGCATTAATCACACTGCGATCAGAGAGCAAATATATCTCAACCAAAACCTCTTTCTGAGCATTATTAATAACATCAACTATCGGATTTCGTCCAGCTTGAGGCTGCACATATAAAGAAAGATTGCTTTGAGTATTACTAGTCGCAATTGAAGTAGGATGAGCCGGTTCATAAAACCAAACATACCAAACAAGGACAAATATAATAAGAACTAAAAAAGGAAGAATCTTCTTGAACATGAATTAATTATAGAATAACTTTTAATCAGGAATATTTTTCTTTTAATTCTTTTTTGATGCGCTCCGCTAAAAATATTTTCATCAAAGATTGATAAGGAACATCTTTGGCATTTGCAAGTTCTTTAATATTTTCTAAAAGAAAACCGGGGACTCTCAGAGATATAGTTTCAGTTGATGGTTTGAGATTGGGAAAAATTACTTCTTCGGCATTATCCCAATCAAAATACTCCGAGGTATCAGCAGATGCCCAGAAATTTCTTTCTTCGTCTTCGTTTTTAAATTTTGGTATTTCTTTTAGCTTTTTTTTCATATACTCTTCTTTCTTTCATATTCATATCTCTTGCTGAAATTATTCTTATTTTCTTTGATCTTATTGTAAAAATTATTGACAACTTTCTATTTTTACTTGTTCTTCCCCAAATCTGATATCTTTTTTCTATTTTTGAATGTTTGTTATCTTTTAAAAAATATTTAGGACTACTCGAAAAAATTTCCTCTGCTTCTCTGTTCCTAACCTCATGCTTTAAAAAATTTTTATCTTTGTTTCCGCTATCCCACTCAAACTCCAAAGGCGATGATATCTTTAACACAAATAAGTATATTTAAAAAATATACATTTGTCAATAGACAATTTCAGTAAACTTCGTCATGAATACCAATTTTCAACAAAAAAACATTACCATTATCAAAAAGACCAATAATTTTTTCCTGATAACTTATGCAGTCGCAACGATGGATGATTAATACTTTCAGAAATTAAATTAACAATTCTGAAGGCCTGTTTTTTGAGTAATTTATTCTTTTTGGTAAGTTTTCCCAGTTCTTCGTCAAAATTTTCGGAAAAAATAACCTTATACATCTCAAAAGTGATTATAGTTTGTCAAAATAATCTTTTATATCTTTTTTGGTTTTTAATATTATAGCTTTACCTCTTTTTGCATCCTCTTTTGTTTTTTTAAATATCAAATCATATTCATCTTCTGCAACCGTTTGCCTAAGAGAATGCCTCACCAAATCACTAAAGGACACATAAAAACCTTTTTCAATAAGCTGCTGTGCCTCATTTTTTAACTTTTCTGGTAAAGAAATATTTATAGTGGTCATACATTAATCATACATTATTTATACAAAAAATCAACAATCTCACGGTACAACCTCTTTCCACCCAAGTTTATTCGGATTAAGATCCGCCGGGAAAAGCATAACTAAGTCTGGCGCAAATTCAAACTGCTCAGCAGAATTTACAGAATTATTTGCAAGTAGACTTCGCTTCAAACTCAAGCCTCCATAAGCAACAACATTCCCTCTCACATATAGTGTAGTGTTCCCTACTCCCGTATCAAAATTTCCACTTGATATAAATATACCCTCAATAGCAGGGTTCACTCCATTATTAAGATTAGCCTGCACATTAATACTCCCGCCGACGACAACCATGAAAAATCCTTGCCCCTTAGTTTGAATATTTATTCTCCCATTTAAGGTCAAATTCCCAGGAACAAATAATATAACTTTCCTATTTCCAGTAATGACAATATTTGAATTAATAACCAAGTTGCCGCTATTTCCAGTCGCCTTGTACCAATAATATCCATCGCTTGGCGCTCCACTATCAAAATCAGTTTGAGACGCAACTGCTCCAAGATTATTAAAAGCCACACTCCCAGGAATAATACTATTAAAATAATTGTAATCATACGTCCTGCCCAAATAAGTACTTTTCGCACTCCACCCCTTGCTTGAAATATTCGCAGTATTAAGCCCTGTCAAACTTCCTCCATACAAAACATTTCCAGGAAATCCGCCAGGCCCATCCAAACCAAACTTTAATCCCGCAGGAACTTTAGATTGCACACTTCCATTTGTAATCAGATTCCCTCCAATCACCTGGAACCATGCAGCTCCAGTTTGTGTCACATAAAAATCCTTACCATAAATGGGTGCACTCACTCTGCTATAAGTACATCCAGCAGGACAAGTGCAAGAATATTTACTATCAGAAGGATTAAGAGTTAGTGTTCCAGCACCAGTTAAAGGCTCACCACTAAAATAACTTGCAGTAGGTGGGCTATTACCACCAGGTCTAAATACACCACCTCCACCACCTGCAACACTAGAAACACTTGAACTTGGATAATTAGTTCCACCTTCACTCACGCTCACTGTTGTCGCATTTCCCGGCTGCACCTTAGTCATCAAAAGATTTGGAGCTGCTCCTTGTTGTGTCCAATTAGTGCCAGGAATACTATCAGCATCCTGTTGGAATAGATATGGTCCAAGAATCAAAAATAAAGAACTGTTGTATGACCCTTTATAATATTCAATTTTTATGTCATACACTTGTCCTTTTTGTAAAGCAATACCTCCATTAGGATTCGGCGCTTGTGTTCCACCAGGGACATCATGTCCGTTTCCATTCCAATAAAGAGGAAAAGCATTAACCACAACCACTCCACCAACAGTAATTCTAAGTCCTATCGTTCCATTATCTTCATGATCAAGTCTCGCTCCAAAACTATATCCCGCTGTACTCGTTGGTCTAATTTTCCCCGTCCAAATGACTGACCCTCCTGTATCACTCATACCAGGCATTCCCAAAGTTCCATGGAAAGTCTCCCACCCCATAGCAAGATAATTATCAGGATTATAAGGATACCCAATATCATATCTAGTTCTAGCAGTTCCACCAAAGTTAGTAACACCATTTTCTGTAAAAGTTTGCCCTCCTGTTGGGCCACCACCAGGGTTATATATGTTATAGTAATGGCCTAAAAGCCCAGGTGCATCAACAATCTCAAGTTTTCCTCCAATTTTATTGTTTGCAGTTGGAGGAAAAACACCACCAGTTACACAAGCATTCGACTGATTATTATATGTTGATCCAAAAGCATCATCCAAATAAACTGCCCCACTTGGAGGAAATCCTGTTACAGTAAAATGGCTCCAAGGCGTCCAAGGACCAGCCAAATTACATCTTGCATCATAATTTCTAATTCTTGCTTTATATTTAGTTACTTTTGGAGCAAACGTATAAGTTTGATAGCGGATAGTTGTATTATAAAGACAATAAGCACCAGGATTAGCGCAGTCAGATCCTTCTGGCACTACTTCAATATCATAGCTACTTGCAGACACTCCATTCTCTTGGTACGTTGGCCCGCTTCCCCCATATCCTCCCTGAACTGCTCCCCAGGTAAAAGTAACACTGTACATTTTTGTCTGTGAACGAATTCCCCAGTCTCCATAAGTATCGTAAGGCCCAAAAGTAAAAAGGTTATATGAATTAACAGTAGCTCCATCCAAAGGCGCCCCAGAACCTGGCCCAACTTTCAAAGTGGTGTTAATACTGTCAGGAGGAATACAAGCACAAGTCGCTGCAATTTCAGCCGGAGTAAACCCTTGTGTCTTAATAGCAGTTCCAGAAGCATTAACTTGTGCTAAACACGCAACCCCAAAAGTTGAAGCTCCACCACAATCAAGGGTTTGATAATTAGAGTTCGGTGTTGTTCTATAACTCGTCACACCAGGAGATCTTGCATAGGTAGGATTAAGTGCATTGGTCTTTGTATTCATATCCTGCCCAACGCAATAAGTAGTACTTCCCCAATTAACAGCATTAAGCCCAGTCGAATCAACATATGAACAACTTGAAGATCCTCCACAAATAATTCCCACAGAAGCTCCACATGTCTGTCCACATTGCCTTTGTCCATTGCAATCACAATTAGCTCCAGGCACAGTTGTTCCTCCGCTACTCCAACAGGCAAGGTTTACACAAACTCCCCCTCGACAAGCCGTAGCTACTCCAGCAGCAGATGGATTATTACAATCAGAATCGCTACCACAACTTTGTCCACAAGTTGCTTTGGGAATTCCCCCACCCCCGCCGCCCCCTCCTCCACAAAATGAATTAGCAATACAGGCTACAAGTCCAGGAGAACAACCTCCACAAGAATTCGTCTGCGTATAACCACCAGGGCAACTTGAAGTACACCAATTACTACAAGGACAACTTCCTCCTCCCGGAGGTGAAGATAGTGTTCCACATCTTATTCCACTTCCACAACTCCCGTCAGAATAAGAGCTCCCTGAACAACAAGATTGACTGCTTGGTTTACAAGTCCCATCACCAGTACACCCAGGAGGAGGTGGAGGGTTTACCCATCTACATTGATTATCAGTGCTGCAAGTACCCATTCCACACCCTCCACCACAACTTGCACTACAAGCTTTTCTAAAAAATCCTGGGTCACAAACATTCCTCAATTCACAACTACTACTATCAGCACAAGGAACACCCGGATCAAACGGTGGATTTGGAGGTCTACAAGAACCACCATTTGCACACTGAACAGCACTGACTGTCATTCCACAATCAATATATCCTCCACAACTCTGTGCATTGACAGCTTTTGGACTCAAAAACAAAAAAACCACTATCATTCCAAAGAAGCAAAACGCGCGGAGAAACCCCTTATATTCTCTCTTCAAAAGCATATTTCATTATTAGACAATTCAGATTTTAAAGCAAGAGGCATGCAGACCATGCCTTTACGGTCACCGTAATGACACTTTTAAGCACCGTGAAAGTGGCGAAAATACGACATATTCACCGTGACCGCGGTGGTACGGTCACCGTTGACGGCTGGGCTACTTGGTAATATGCTTAAAGTATGGACTCAAACGAAACAAGGGATTCTGGTGGAAGGTTTGCACCCAAAAGCACAACTCCTCCATCTCTCTTTTCAACAGGAAGTAATCAGGATTCTTCAGTGAAAGTTACTGTAAGACCAAACCCTACTCCACCGATTGTTAATTTTCAGGTGAATAATCCAGTTCTGTACCTCAAGTACTGGTGGAAAAAGATTATGCAAAATGAGGGAATAGATATCAGAATAAGAGCAAGACCGATGACAGTTTTTGGAGTAGCTATCATAGCATTCTCCCTAGCTTTTGGTTTGGGTGGAGTTGTCCTCCCCATCGCCTTTCCTTTTATCAAAATAAATTCTCCTCTCACCATCCCAAATCCCCAAATGTCTCCATCGCCAAATCAACTAAAAGACACAGCTCTCAAAGGAAGATTGCAAAAGACATCAATAGCTCCAATAAAATTTTACTTATTAGGTAGCAGCGACGAAGCAATAACTCTCGAAGTTCCAGAAAATATCAATCTAACAACTCTTGTTGGAAAAAGAATTTTAGCAATTGGTATGTATGATTCAAAAAATAAAATTCTCAAAGTTACAGACGTCCAAGATCTTGAGATTCTTCCAACAACTCCAGTTCCAATTCCAACATCCAGTCCAACTCCAACTTTTTCACCAACAATTACTCCTACTGAAGTTCCAGTTTCTACACCAACTTAACTCTTCAAATGTAACCATTAAAGTTTTTTAATTAAATCAACTAATTCTGAAAATTCTTCCTGCCAGAAATGTCCTCTATCTTCAAATATAAGAATTTTTGCACCAGACAACTCATTCTTGTATTTCTCAATCTGACTCTTCGGTACAACTGAATCATCCTTGCTCCAAACCAAATAAACAACAGAACATTGTTTTTCTAAATTTTCCAAAGAGGTTTTAATATTGAACCCTGCAAGGGGCTCGGCCAAACCTATATCGTCATGGGGAGCAGAAATTAATATTAAGGCCTTTATTTTTCTAGATAAATTATCCTCAGATAGATATTTAGCTAAAAAAGTTCCACCCAAAGAATGACCAATCAAAATAAGATTATCGTCTAATTTGTCAATGATTTTTTCAAACCAGATCTTCCATTCTTCATATCTAGCATTTGTTTTATTAGGCATGTTTGGCACAAAAACATCAAACTCGTCTCCGATCTTTTCTTGAAATGTATCCTTCCAGTCTAAAGATGCTTTAATTCTCTCCAACTTGACTTCTTTGTTCTTAAGATTAGAAAGATATTCTTCGTACGAAGGGTATGTACTACCACCATGAATTATCAAAACTTGCGATTTCATAAATAGCTATTTGATTGTAATAAAAATCTTTTTGCCAATTTTTACCTTCTGACCTGATTCGATTTTTAAATTACCGTCTGTGACTTTTGTGCCATCAATATCTATTCCACCTTGTTTAATCCTCTTTGAAGCTTGTATTTCTTGCTTACGGACAATAAATGGGTCCTCTCCAAGCTTTATTCTTGTTAATGATTCAACATATTCTTTACCGTAAGACATCACGGTAATTATAACAACTTTTTGTTCTATGTAAAAATGAACATCAGATATATAATTCCTAAAGGCTTGCACACCCAGTCAATTCATGATAAAGTTCAGCCTGTATGACCGCGGAAAATAAAAATATGCCCCTAAACGACGAAGAGTTAAGATTAAAATATAAAAGTTTTACAAATCTAATCTCTAATGAGCCTTTGATTGAGCAGAAGCCAACACTTGAAGCAACCAGCTTCTCAGCATTAGAGTCAAATCCAGAAGGAAGTGTCTATTATGGAACCGGGTTAACTACACCAAGAGCAATTGGTATTGGATTGCCGTTTGATGTTTTAGGAATGGTACTTGTAGCTGAGAGAGTGAAAAAAGCTTTGGGACTAAAAGATATTTATCATCATATAGCTGATACTCATGCAAAGACAAATTCTTGGATAGATCCTCAAGAAGTGGATAAGCGAGCCAAAACAGTCAATGAAACGTTGCTTCGAGTCGCGGACAATTTAAAAATAGACGGTTTCCACGTCGTTTTGTCTTCTAGCTTCGACGATGGTGAGGAATACAAAGCATTAGTTCAACATTTTAGTGACACATCAAAAGAGCACGAATATGTAATTAGAGAAATGGCAGACATGGAATGGTACAGAACAAGACATCAAACATCAGTCAAAATGGGTTGGATCATTCAGGCCAGTGAAGCTCCTGCGGGATTTGACGAAAGATTATTTGATCAAGAATACAAACACATAGAAGGTGATAAACTGTCTTTTGTATATACAAAACCAGGTAGGACTTTGGATGTAAGTCGACCCAAGGCATCTCCTTATATACAAATTGCCGGAGAGCACAGGATTTTACTTGAGAGAGGCGAAAATGTTACCCAAAAAGCACAAGAAGCTACAGACAGAACAAACGATCCCAATTGGGGAGGTGCAAAAAAACACATAGAAAACATTGTTAGAGCTTATGAAAGACTTTTTGGAGCATTTGGTAGAGTTCCTCTAGAAGAAAAAGTTCAAGCGATAATAGACAAAGCAACTGCGTAAAAAATTTATTTTTGGTTAAAAAAAGTCATTTCTCCGAATCCCCATCCCAAACCATCAGGAATTATAACTTCACCTTTGGGGTTATATTGTAATTGATGATTTTCTGAGACCAAATCTTGAGACAACCTTTCTTGGGCAAGTGAAAGGTCTCCTGGAATTTTCGATCCCAAAGATTTGAAAAGGGAGGCAAGCACTACAGTCATGCACCTACCAGGTGTTGCCTCTAACATTCCACCAACCATAATTTGTACACCTTTTTCTCGGCAAATCGAATTTAGTTCAATACTTCTAAGAATCGATCCTATTCTGCCTGGTTTAATGTTTACTACATTTGCAAGGCCATTTTCGATCGCGCCCATTGTTGTTTCAAAATCCACAAGACAGTCATCTAGGCAGATCGGGGTTTTGAAGTCAATAGACTGTCTAAGTACACTTACAGCTCTAATTCCTCTAACTTCTCCAACTCTTGATACTGGCTCTTCAATAACAACAAGACCCAACTTGTCAACAGTTTTAAGTATATCCAAATGGCCTGAGTTATTGGGATCAAATGTTCCGTTTGCGTCAACCATAATTTCAAAACCACCTCTGGACTTCAGATCATCTATAGCTTGTATAACTTCAGAATAAGATGTTGGAGAAATCTTTAGCTTTATTTTTGTTGCGCCACTTGTCAAAGCCTCGTCGGCTTGTTTGACAATCTCATCTTTAGTTCCTTCGCCCAAACTTTTTCCATAAGAAACACCTAGCATATCATTAGGAACTCCAAAAATTTCCTTCACAGACTTACCTGCAGCTTTAGAATAGGCGTCTATTACGGCCATTTCGACCATCATCCTAGCCGTCGGAAATCTTTCACCATTTGGAAACTCTGTCGACTGAAAAAGTTTTTGGTAAATATCTTGTTCTTTATTCATACATACCTATGGGGTAACATTTTATACTTTTTAGCTCTGGACTTCAACAGTTCTATTGATTTTCCCCTCTCAAATAGTCAATAATGAGACATGCAGTTACTTCAGAGAACCCCAAAAATCCTGATTGTGTTTGTTGTTTTTGGAGGAATACTTCTTGTAGCAGCTCTTTCATTTTTATTTTTCTTCTCAAAAACTTCAAGCAACACTCCTGCAAAAGGCGTTTCTATTGTCTCAAATGTTTCTTCAAAAAACATTAATGTAAATAGTTCAAAAATGGAGAGTTTTTTGAAAACTATTGATACGAAATTAGTTGATAACAATGTTCAGATTATTTTCGCTTATCAAACTGGAAAAGTTCCTGATGATTCAATGATTTTTAAAGTTTCAAGCGATCAAAAAATATATATGGTTCCTGAAATCAATGGAAAGAATTACAAAATAACTATTTATTTGGATAAAAACAGATGGGAAGCTTTAAATGCATCAACAAGAAAAAAGGATTTACAAATTGCTGTAGCCGAAGCAATGGTTACTTTTAAAGATACCAAACTTCTTTTTGAAAAGAATCAATATACTGATTACTTGCAAAAAATATATACCCTTCCTGATTCTGATCTTTGGTTTTCAGAGGTAAAATAGATTATTTAAAAGTTGACTGAAGTGAAAAAATACTTGCATAAGTTGGGTCGCCACCGTCTTTACCCATGGTTATCCATCCCCACGCTTTTAGGCCTTTTGCTTCTGCCTTCTTGACAATTTCCTGAGTAGACATGTTTGAATTGCCCTGACATAATTTTAAGAAAGCATCATTTATTGAAGTGGCTAACCAAGCAGCATCTCTCTCATTAGACAATTTCAACTGGTCATCGTTCTTAAAACCATTCTCAAGATATATAAGAAGACTTCCATCAGGAAGAGCTTCAAATGTATAAAATATTCCTCCTTTGGCTGCTTGCCCTCCATACTTGAAAAGTGTTTTGTCATTTCTGAAGGATCCCCATCTTATTACTACAGGGGCATCTTTTGAAACACTTCTTTGTTCAAGTTTTCCACCACCAACATTTTGAGGGAAAGAAACTTTACCGTTTTTATCCGCAGCCGTTTCCATGAACAATCTTACCTGTTTTGCAAGAGCTTCCTCTGATCCAATTCTTACTCCAGATGGGTCATCTACAAGATATTGACCATTCAATGAAAACTCCGTAATTGTTAAAGTATGACCTGACTGATCAGTTGTTTTTTTATTAATGTCAACAATCACTGGAGGATACCCAGCAACACTTGCATCAACAACAAATTTAGGGTTTTTATCCATCTCGTTAATACCTTTTTTCATTGAAATTATAGTTGAATCAACTTTTGACTGATCGTTCCATGTTGGAAGCCGCATATCTAACGCTGCCCCATTCGTTGCACCTTCAACTTCTGGTTTATTATCTTTATCAACTGTGTAACTTACTAATTTAATTTCTTGGATACCTGCATTATTTTGTGGAGCTGGGGTTGATTTTATACCATCTTTCATTGGATTTCCTATAAAACCAAGAGCGTCGCCTGTCTTAATATTGTTAATTGTTGGTACCATTATTGTTTCATCACCTAATTTAAGAGGTCTGATTTGAATATCAATTTTTCCTGTTTGGTCTTTTGAAAGAGTTAATTTTTGCATAATTGGAGTAGCGTCTCCTTCTTGCCCGAAAAGGAAGAATTCATCAGCATTTCCTTCTTCATTTTGGTGGAGAAGTAAACCTGAAAGGAAAAGCTTATTGTCTGGAGTTATTGCAAAGGCTGGTCTTACATTAAACTCTTTTTTTCCTATTTTTGTTGCAATATCAGCAAACACAAATGCTTTTTCAATAAACTTTTTGTAACTTTCATCCTCAGCTACATTTTTGTAAGCATCACTTTCAATATTACTTAAATCGTTAATATCTTTTATTCCGTATTTATCTTTATTTCCAAGGTTTACTGTATAAACCGGGAAGAAATCAGACACCTTTTGAAGTTCTGGCTTAAGTAGTCCTGGTTCTCCTGGGCGAGGGCCTGGTTGAATACGTTCTGCTTTTGCACTAACTTTTCCTGCTCCCAAAACAACAAGCCCTACTGCAGCTATCTTGACAAGCCTTTTAGGAACTACATCAAGAACTTTGTCAGGCCACCTTCTTTTAAGATTATCTCCAACTCTATTTTCGATGCTCATATTTTTTTTCGTATCTTCCATATAACTTCACTTTATACTACTCACTGTTATATGGCAAGAATTAACCCATAGTATACATCTGCAAATTTAAAAGTCAAATTACCCCATTAAAAAACCCGCCTCGTCAGCGGGTTATCCTTACATCCCTTTATTAAGAGGGATACTAACATCTCAAATGTCAGTAACTGGTACATTTTTATTTTTCCTGTACTTTTATTATACCAGGTCAGTCAAAGTGAAAATCAAGATCAATACTCTCTCTGTGCTTTAGATAAAATTCACTAAGAATTAATTTTTGTTTTTCGTTGAGATAAGACGCTTATTTAATGGAAAGAGATTTAATTTATCCCAACTAATATCTATAAATCAGTTACTAAGATTACTTCTTTATCATCACTAAACTGCTGCGAAATCACATAATACTCAATAATTTTTGCTGACTCTGCCCTTTTATATAAGTTCGAAATATCCTGTCTCGACGCGCTCGTTTTAACTTCAAGAGCTATTTTGCCATCAGCAATAAAATCAATCTCTTTATCCCCTTCTTTGTTATAAAAACTTAATTCATGGTCCATTCTTAAAGTTTGAAATACACTTTGTTCCAAGAGTTGTCCTTGAGAAATCTTTCCCAGTACATTTGCAATGCCAGAATCACACAAAAAAAGTTTTTTACTCCCCGCTGATTGTCTATCAATACTTGCTGAATGTTTTGGTAAAAGTGAAATAAAATAAGTCTCACGGAGAAAAGAAAGATAGTTATAAACAGTTCCCCTTGAAAGAGAAAGCTCATTTGCAAGCTTATTTATTTCAATCCGCGAAGCAACTCTTGGAATAAGTAAAAGTATCAAATCACGAAGTTTTGACATATCTTTAAAGTCAGCTAAATTTTTAGCATCTTTCTCAAAATACGAAGTAAATATCTCAGAAAGCATCAATCTTTTTCTCTCAAAGCTTTTTTCTAATACAACTGAAGGAAAACCTCCAAATTCAATAAATTCATTATAGTATGGAATTAATCTTTCATAAGCAATTTTGTTTTTCTCCAATGCTTTTTGTCTAAACAAACCTCTCTTTTCTCTAATAATTTGTTTAAACACAAGAAACTCAGAAAAATTAAGTGGAAACATTTCAAAGATAAATTTACGTCCAGCCAACGATTGTGGAAAGAGATTTCTCAAATAATAACTACTCGAACCTGTCAAAATAAATTTGACATCCCAATGATCATATAAATACTTTACAACTCGACTTATATCTGGAAGATTCTGAACTTCATCAAGAAAAATATAAGCTTTTAAATCATTCGCAATACCAAATTGTTTGAGATTACTCCAAATAGAATCATAATTTTCTTCTTCAAATATTTTCCTATGTAACGGATTTTCAAGATCAAAAAAAGCTTTATTTTGAGATTTTATTAGATCATACAAATAATTTAAAGCAGTGGTTTTTCCAACCCTACGCATACCAGTAATTACAGTTATTTCTTTTGTATCTAGCTCTTGTTCTAATTGTTTAAATATCTGCCTTAGATAAAACATATATGTATCCCATCTTACATAAACAGGGGGTATTTGTCAACTAGATCATTACATTTGGTATCAAAAGGAAACTTTTAGATCTAACTCTCTTTTAAAATATAATAAGTAGCTTTCCCTTTTCCTTTTCGCTCAATTAGCTTTAGTTCAACTAGTTTCTGAAAGTCAAGCGTTCGCGTGGCCTTTGCACGTTTTACGAGATTTGCATAATCGCTATCTTTTATAAAACCTTTTTGTTTTATAAAATTTAAAACTTTGTTATGATACTCTTGTAATTGCATACTTGGGTTTACGGCCATTTGAGGAAGAAGTCCTTGAACTCTTAATAGTTCATCAATTATTCCCTCAGTAAAGTATTCCAGCCAAGGAGTAAAGTTAATTTGATCTTTAATTTCATAATAATCGCTTCGTTCTCCAACGAATTGAAAATAGCGGGTTACATTTTTGTTGTAATAGTTCTCAAAACTAAAAAGATTGAAGGTGTTTAGGCCCATTTCAGCAAGTAATATCTTTGTAGCAAGTCTTGTCGTTCTCCCATTGCCATCCATAAAGGGATGAATAAGAACCATTTGTTTATGAAAGATTCCAGAAAGAATAAGTGCGTCAATATTTTTTTTGTTCTTGTTCACAAATTCTACTAAATGAATCATTAATGCTTTTACTTCGTTAATGTCCGGCGGAAGATAGATTGTTTGACCGCTTCGTGGATCATTAACAACAACTGGTTTTTTTCGAAAAGTTCCAATATCTTGCTGTTCTAGTAAACCTTTCATTGCTATTTTGTGGATTTCAAGAATTAGATCTAAAGATGAATCAACATGTCCTTTTTGCAATTTTTTTTCTAAATGCTCCAAAGCTTCGTTATAATTAAGAACTTCTTTTTCACTCTCTCTTATATAAGCTGGTTTAGACTTGAGAATCTTTTTAACTTCCGTTAAAGGCAGAGGGTTGCCTTCGATGCTCGTCGAGGCATGAGCCGAAACTTCACGAGCTGTCCTTTCTAATTCAAATAAAACTACTTTTGGGAAATGCCTGTTATTGAGATCGTTAATTAAAGTATTTATTTTCTTTATATTGGCTAAAAGTTTGTCTGTAATTTTGTACTTTGGGGAGAACATATTAGTCGAATTTTAGTCGATTATTAGTCGATTGTAAATAGTAGAAAAATGGTATAATATAAACATGAATATTTTACCCAAAAGCGTATCAAGATTGTTTTGGGGAGACGACCTAAAAGATCTTGATTGGAACAGACACAAAAAATATATCACCAAAACAATACTCGAAAAAGGTGACAAACCTGCTATAAAATGGCTTTTTAAAAAAACAGATAGAAATTACATTAAAAGCATTGTTCATGAAAAAAAAATAGACCCTAAATCAGCAAATTTTTGGAAAATTTATTTGTCATGAGGCAAAAGAATTATGTAGTTCAATTGCACCCCTAAACATAGCTTCCCCTGTTTTTCCCCATTTAACAAATTTCGTAACATCCTTTGCAGGAACAAATTTCCTCTCCCACATTTTTCCATTATCAGGATCAGGAGTTTGTCGAAGTAATTCTTCGATTTCACAAATACATCTCACCTGGTAAAGACATTCCTCTAGTTTATTTTCTGGGTATACTTTCTGCGCTCCCACTAACTTAATATTTTTGACTTTAATATCTACTTCTTCAATCATTTCTCGCTTTAAAGTTTCCTCAACAGTTTCGTTTCCTTCAGGATGTCCCCCAGGAATAATCCACCTCTTATTTCCAATTTTTTTTGCAATTAAAATTTCGTTTTTGCTGTTAAAACAAACCCCATAAACCTGAGTAATTGGAGTCATGCCTTCCAATAAATCTGTTTTTATCCACTCAATTACAAATTTACTGCCTTTCCAATTAATTGTCTGTCTTGGGTTCATCTTTCAGTCAAGTTGGAATCAAAAGTTTTTTTCTTAGATTCAGTATGTCTTACTAAAATTATTTGTTTCATAAGCTGATTATACACGGAAAAGACCTTGACAAATTAATTGTAATTTGTATATTTGAGTAGGATAAAAGAAAAATTACTTTTTATAGTTTTTACGATAAGAATAAAAAAAATTAGAATAATCTCTTCAAGAGATATAAACAAAAAGGAGGTGCATCTATATGAAAAAGCAACTTAAAGTACCAAAGTTCAAAAACGAAGACAAAGAAAGAGATTTCTGGTCAAAACTCAATCTCTCAGAATATTACGAACCATCAGATATGGAAAGAGTAAGTTTTCCAAACTTAAAGCCAACCAGTAGAGCAATATCAATTAGAATTCCAGAGTACCTACTCAATAGGGTAAAAGAAAAAGCTAACGAAACTAATATTCCATATCAATCACTAATTAAAGAATATATCAAAAAAGGGATTATCTCTTCCTTGTAAAAGAACATACAAGTATAATTTAATTGTGGATGAATTAATTACGCTAAATCTCAAACTTCCCCGTGATACTGATGTCACTCCAGAAAGCTCTCTCACTTTCCTCTCCTCTCTTCTTTCCAAAAGCTTTGCTCTTAAAATCTTAGTAAAAAACCAGCAAATAGAGTTCCAAATAATAGCAGATGACAATATTATTGCCTTTATAGAAAGCCAGATCCAATCAGTCTATCCACTAATAACTATCCAAAAATCACAAACAACTCCACCAAACAAATCATTAAAATCCAAAAAACTTATCCTAAGAAACGGTAACTTTTATCCAATCAAAACCTTCAAAGAATTTAAAGATTTAGATCCCCTCTCTTCAATTCTTTCAGTGTTATCAAGGGTAGCCAAAGAAGACGAATTAATAATTGAATATAAATTAAAAAATATATCAGGAAATTGGCAATCAAAAGCACTCAGTTACTTGGAATTGCATCCCCAGGAACATTCCATTAAAGACAAAACAAATCATCCTGCATTCAAAGTTGCCATAACAATTTTTTCAAATAACTCTAATCTTCTTTCTCAAATTTGTGACTCCTTTAACGTTGTCGCCCGTTCTGATGGAAACAGTTTCAAAATTAAAAAATTTCTTCCAATATCAAACTCCCAAATTTTAAACATAGAAGAATTAGCAACTCTCTGGCATTTGCCTTCCGAAAAAATCAAAACAACAGGGATAAATTGGGGAATCGAAATTCTCTCAGACCCCCCCCACAATCTGCCTACACATGAAAATAATTCTGAAAACCAAATCATAAATTTTTTTGCAAAAACTTTTTTCAAAAACAAAGACACAATTTTTGGAATAAAGGATGATGATAGACGCCGTCACATCTGGGCAATAGGAAAAACAGGAACAGGAAAATCAACTCTGATTGCAAACCTATCAATTAGTGATATCAAGAAAAAGCGCGGTCTCGCAATTATTGATCCCCATGGAGATTTAACAGAAATCATAATGAATCACATTCCAAATTCCAGAATTAACGACGTTGTCTACTTCAATCCAATAGATAAAGAGTTCCCAATATCAATAAATCCTTTAGAAGTATCAAACAAAGAAGAAGCTGAACTAGTTGTTTCAGGAATTATTTCAATATTCAGTAAAATTTTTGGCAAATTTTGGGGCCCAAGACTTGAATACATTTTAAGAAACACTCTCTTAACTCTCGTTGAAATACCAGGTTCTACTTTAAAAGATGTTCCAACAATTCTTACAGATATTAAGTTTAGAAAAAAGATTGTAGAAAAAATACAGGACCCAACACTAAAAAACTTCTGGGAAAACGAATTTGAAAAAATGCCATATAACCTTCAAAAGGAATCAGTATTTCCAATTCTTACAAGAGTAGGCCAGTTTGTAGGTTCCCCCATGATAAGAGGTGTAATTGGAAATCCTAAAAGCTCAATTGATATAGAAAAAATAATGAATGAAGGCAAAATTCTTATTGCAAACTTATCTCAAGGAAAATTAGGTGAAGACAATGCAAGTTTATTAGGAGCAACGTTAATTACAAAATTCCAATTAGCAGCAATGAAAAGAGTAAATATACCAGAAGAAAAAAGAAAAGATTTTTATTTATATGTTGATGAATTTCAAAACTTTGCAACCGATTCATTCATAAAAATTCTTTCAGAAGCAAGAAAATATAGACTAAATTTGATCCTGGCAAATCAATATATGGCTCAAATCCCAATTCAAGTTCAAAAAGCAATTTTGGGAAACATTGGGACACTGATTTCATTCGCTACAGGAGCAGAAGACGCACATATATTAAAAAGAGAATTTGGAGAAGTATTTGAAGAAAAAAATTTAATAGACCTTTCAAACTATCAAATAGCAATAAAATTAATGATAGACGGGCACGGAGAAAGACCGTTTATAGCAAAGACGCTTCCCCTTCCCCAAAAAGAGGAAGGCCACAAAGAAAAAATAATAGAAGTTTCAAGGCAAAGATGGGGCAAAAAAACAAAAAATTTGGTATAATAAATTATGAGCCAATTCACAACTACAGCATTAATAGGAGCAATTTTCGCTTTAGTCACTTTTTTTTTAGTCGTCGATCTTTTAGTAAAGTTACTCATAAAAAACAAAAAAAGACCAAGTGAAATTGTAACTTTTGTAATAATTGGTCTATTAGGTTTTGTTATTCAATTTTCAGTAATTTTGAAAGGCATCGACACAAATAGTTTAGTACCTTCCATTTCGTCCGTTATAAATCTAGTCTGGTTATTGGGCATTTGGAATATGAAAAAATGGGGCACCATTGGTTATACTATTACAATAATTTTAGTACAAATATTTTTGTTGTCTCAAAATAAACTTACGACATTCTCAATCTTACTTCTATTCCCACTTGTAATCTTATATTACCACTACCCCAAAATGAAATAATCATAAATCGCTCATTAAAAAAGCGGCAAATACTTCATCTTCCATTCCAAACAATTTACGAATGTGATAAATCGTATTTACCGCTAATTTAGCTAAAATCAATTTTTGAATTTATTAACAATTTCTGTTATTAAAAATTTTTATAAGTATATTTAATAAATCTTCAAATTAGTTCTTTAGTTCAAGAAAGGTTGTGGGAATCCCAGATGGGAAACCTACAACAAGTATTACATCACTTGGTAATGGTGTAATACAAACGCCAATTGGTTATTATCTTTCATTGTTATGTAACACAAAATTATGTTACAATTTCAACAATGAATAAACCAAAAACAACCGCCACAGTTGCTCTAACCACGATTGTAGTTATAGCTTTTACTGCACTTGTTGCCTTTCTTTCCTACAGAATCGGCCACTCCAATGGAGTAACAGAAACCTACGCAGGATTCGGCGCGAAACTCAGTCCTACTTGCTTCAACGAACTCCGTACACAGTAAACTCGGCGAATATCCAATCTAAATAAACTGGTAAGAAAAGGTTTCACTGCAGTCGAATGGGGCGGACTAAAACAATAATTATTTATTCAAAGAAGGCAAACACTCAACTTTCTCTTTCTGCGTTGTATAGACAAAAACTTTAACTTCTTCCTTCGGATCAAGACCAGTCAAAGTAGCATAGTAACGATTGATCCGGCCATAAGCATCGGGCACAAGGTAATTCCTTAGATGCGTAGTCTGACCTTCACAATAACTATTGTACAAATCAAACTCTCCATCAACCTCAATATCGCAACCAATCTCTCCTTTTCCATCCACACCATTAACCATCAATCCACCCAACGTTCGACACGAATAAAAAGGAGTGGCAGAAGGAACAAGAGAAGCAGTATCCGAAAAAACAACCCTGTCCGAACTCAACATTCTAATATCCAAAACTGGCCAATACATTAATATCGCCTTTTCTTTTATCAATTTAGCATCCACAAATCCAAAATATCTAGAATCAAAAGAATGGCTCCTGTTATCTCCCAATACCATAAACTCACCGTACGGTATGCGAGTATCTTTATCAGAAACATAAGAACCTGACGTAGTACGAGTGCCAACTGGTAAATAAGGTTCACTCAATTCCGATCCGTTTATATAAATCTTGTTTTGTCGAATCGAAACATGCTCTCCGGGAAAACCAACAATTCTCGAAATATAATCTCGACCTGGAAACAAACCAATTTCATAAAGAACAATATCTCCTCTTTGCAAAGTGTAGTTAAAAAGTTTACTACTCAATATAAATTCATCATTAGCCATATTAGGGTTCATTGAATTACCAGTAACACGGTGTAACCTAACAACAAAAATAAACAAGAAAACAATAAATACAATCAGAAGCAGGATAACACCAGAAACTTTTTTTACAACTCCCTTACTAAAAACAAAACAAAGTAAATTAGTTAACAAACCAACAAATAAAAGAAGCAAGGCAATGTTTTGCAAATAATCTCCACCAAAACCAGAAAACGTCAAAACATAGATGATTAAATAAGAAAGAATTGATATAAACAAAAAACAAAGACCAACCTTTTTATTTCTCAGAAGACTAACAAAATTTAAGCGATTTTTAAGTACAATCACAAACTTATCTTAGCACCTTTAATCCAAAAAATAACAATATTACAAACTTAGTCAGGGCAAAAGAACCAAGAGTTTGGTATAATAAGTCCATGGCCAAACCAAAAAGCAAAAACAGAATCTTAAAATTTGGAGTACTAATAATTTTAATAGGTATCTTACTTCTGGTTGTCATGCACTTCAAACAAAATCTTTTTCAATCTCCACCTTCAAATGATTGGAAAACTTACACAAACACCACATACCAATACAGCTTAAAATATCCAAACAACCTTTCTGTTGAACTCTTTTGCGAGAAAAATGACGAGATATTAATATCTACAAGCCACATAGATTGTGCTCCGGGATCATATGGCATAAATACTTTTAGAATTGTTGTATATAACAAAGACATCCTAAATTCTTTACTACGTCCAGGTATTGATGAGCAAGGAGAAATAGATCCATCAACTACATTCAGAGACAATAATATCAAAATTGAAGGCATTAATGGTAAAGAAGTCACTTGGATCAATAAACAAGGAGAAATAATATATCAACAAGTTATCTTAGTAACAAACGGTAAAACATATAGAATAGAAAATATACCAGTTAGTAATTTCAAAAACGCAACACAAACTTTCAATCAAATTCTCTCTACGTTTAAATTCATAAATTAAAAAAGCGGTAAATACTTCATCTTTCATTCCAAACAATTTACGAATGTGATAAATACTATTTACCGCCTAATTACTACAATCAATTTTTAAATTTATTAACAATTTCTCTCATTAAGCAATTTATATAAGTATATTTAATAAATCTTCAAATTAGTTCTTTAGTTCAAGAAAGTAAATGAAAACACCCAGTAGATTTGGTATAATCAGAGCATGGCCAAAACAAAAACCAAAAACATTTTAAAATTTTTGATACCAGTACTTCTTGTTAGTATTTTGTTTCTAGTTGTTATGCTTTTTAAACAAAATCAATTACAGAAAAATACACAAATTTCCCAATCCCCGCTTCCAACAATCTTTCCCGATCAACCAGTAGAAATTCCAAGCGATTGGAAAACTCAAACTGAAAAATTTAACGACCTCGGTATTTCCGTCACGTTCAAATACCCTTTAGATTGGATATTGGAGAGACACAACGATGGCGCAGGTTATCCCAACTATGCAACTGTTTTTAGCCCAGACAAAAAACAATGCATTGGATTCTCTATATCCGAGGATTACAAAAACATAGACAGAGAAATAGCACTCATTAGTACATACAACACTAGTGGTTGGACCAACACACAACTTCCAACTAATTCTATCGTCTCGAGCCAAAATATAACCGTAGACAACAAGCAAGGAAAGATAGTATTAGTTAATTATAAAAGCCAAGAGTTTCTAGTAACCGTTGTTGATCTAAATGTAAACAAAGGACAAGGGACAATTTTCGCTGGTCTAAGCACTTGTTCCCTTAACGAAAAACAAACCTTTTACAAAATAGTAAATAGTATAAGACTTAAATAATTTTCTCCACTAAAAAAGCGGCAGATATTTCCTCTTTGGCTTCTAGCATTTACAAGCCCGAATCCATATCCACCGCTTAATTACTATAATCAATTTTTAAATCTATTAACAATTTCTCTTATTAAGCATTTATATAAGTATATTTAATAAATCTTCAAATCAGTTATCTTAGTTCAAGAAAGGTTGTGGGAATCCCAGATGGGAAACCCACAACAAGTATTACGTCACTTGGAAGTGGTGTAATACAAATGCCAACTGGCAAGATCGTCTACTTTTGATCCCGCATTGATCATCCTCTGGATAGTCTCCGCACTTACGTGCACTGTGATCTTGTCCCTGGAATCATTGATATGCTTATCCATCACTGGAATTTCCATCAGATTGAAACCAAGCCAGCAAGTACCCAAATCACATTTACCTTTGGGTATCTCAAACACGATCCAAGCCTGCGACGTGCAAGCAATACAAAAGCTCCAAGTAATACTTGTCGCCGTTGTACTTACCATCAAATCTGGTTGCCCAGGCTGTGGACCAGAAGGCTGAGGATTCGGTTTTTTACCTCCAAACGCGAGTGATGTGTGTATGAAATACACACATGAGACAAGAGGCCAAGTAAAATGATCGTAGATTTTACCATTTGGCTTCTTGGTCACACTGTCGATATGGTTTGCATCAGTAACCTCAATCTTGCCATCATTGGTCACAGACGGAGGAACCAACACAACCGCGACGTGGCCTTCATTCCCAGCAATACCACACTTTCCAGGCCACACAACAAGATCTCCAACTTGAACTGTGTTTTGCTTTTGGTCGACCAGAATCCCACAATCTCCGGCAGACTGAATCCAATCTTTGACATATGCACTCGTACAACTCTTGCCATTATAGTTTTGCATATCAAAACCATAGTGGTTTAAGAGATATGTGCGAGCATAGATTCCGCATTGCCAAAAGGGCTCATCAAGATTGTACTCAACCATCACAATCCCTGAATCATGATCGGTTGCGTAGGCAACAGCACACGGATTGCCCGTACCAGCTTCTGGCTGCTGTGGCTGAACTACAACTGCTGTTGCAGTCGGCTGCGCCTGAGGCACTGGCGTGAAAGTCGGCGGCACTGCTGTCGGCTGCACCTGCGGTTGTTGTCCCACCGGTTCAATCCAATACGTGCCATTATCCCCTTCTGCCATCCAGCCCTCAAAGCCATTGCCCTGCACTTGCCAATACCAATAGCCACTCGCGCATGTCGGCCCACCAATCACCTGCATCTGCGTTCCCATTGGAATAGTCCCAATTTGGGCATATCCCTTTCCTGGTCCGCTTCGCAAAATGTTAGGAGAGTTATTGTTGGCATTCGTGACTCTTGCCATCCCTGCCACTGTTAGCCTTGGGCTTATAGTGTTGGAACAACCAGAATCATTCTGAGCCTGAGGCTGAGGCTGCGGTTGAGCAACTTGTACAGCACCAGTTTGAAGCCAATAGCTTACGCCACCTGCTTCTGCCACCCACCATGTACCCGACGAATGCTGAACTTGCCACCACTGATATCCATCAGCGCACCGAGGTCCGCCAATAACAGTGACAGTTTCACCAGCATGCAAACTCCCACGAACAGGTTGGCTAACACCTTCTCCTGCTCGCAAATTATGTCCCCCTCCTGCTTGAGTAACAGTTGCCTGCTGCCCAACTACTAAACGAGTCGGTAAAACTCCGCTGCAATCTGCAGGAAGCCCAGGATTAGGATTGGATTGTGGATTTGTATTTCCATTGCTGTTTCCAACATTGGATCCACCAATCACGCACCTCCACCCATCAATTGCATTACTGATTTTGACTCCATGATAGTTAGATCCGTAAACCCTCCTACAAATGGAATCCCAATCAAGCATAAAAAGGTCGTTGTCTCTCTTACATCTCCAACCATCCGCGCTGTTATTGATGTTGGTGACATCCGGGTAACCCAGATTCATACAAACAATCGAGAGATTCACTCCTCCATCAACATTAGATTGACGAGCTGATAACCACGGGGGTACTACTCCACCCCCACCAGGATCAATTACCACAGTCGGCTGAGCTTGTGGACCACCCCCAAAAGGAACTCTGGTAGCTTCAGCCACATGGTCAAGAACAGTAATGATGTTACTCACCATATACCTTTGACCATTTCTGAAAAACCTGAACTGGAAACGACCAGCAGTAGTAGCTTTAAAATAAAGCACGCCCCCTTTGCCCTCACCATCAACCGTCGGAGTTGCTTTCTGCCAAGCCAACACTTCCGAATCGGGACCATCAGCGCGATGCATACTGATCCAGTCGTTACCTGTCGGCTCTTTAAGAGCCCATTCCACATCGAGCATATCTCCAATATTAGCGATAGTTGGACCAGCAACCATTCCCCCTGCTGCCTGTGCAAAAACAGAATATGCTGCTGACAAAGTCAGAACAAAGACAACCAAAACTCCAACTAAACGTTTGGCGTTCACTGCATTCTCCTTTGATATAAAATCCCAACGAAAGTGAAGAGGTGACAAAATGACAACGATATAGGAAGTAATCCGCTTGTACATTGTGCCTCCTTAGGCAATAGAACAGAACAGAAACGAAAAAGACGTTAAACTTAAAGTAATGCCTATAGCATCACCTCCTTGAACTAAATTGTAAACGTGCTATGTTTCGAAATTGAAACTAAAATATTATACCATAGTACTATGGGTCCTTAAACTCCAAGAGCCCTCAAAAAGAAGGCTCTTGAATCTACATCAACTAACTAAACTACATAGAACTATTTGATCCAGCTACATTTGTAACATTAACTGTAGTAGTAGCACCACCACTCGTTTGAGTTACATTCCCTCCAGTATTAAAACTGGCTGAATTGTTTCCAGTATTTGTAGTCGTCGTTATAGAATTACCAACATTCGATACATTAGTCTGGCTAAGTCTTGTCACACAATTAGTAAAACTGGTAATTGTATTAACAGATGTTGCTCCGTTATTCGTTATAACCATATCAGGAACCAAACTACAAGGACAACAAGAAGTTGCAGAAGATGTATCTACATTACTTCCAGCCACATTAGTAACCCCAACCGTTGTGTTAGCTCCTCCACTGTTATTAGTAACAGTGCCAGGATTTCCCGTATTAAAGTTTGCCCCATTCGCTCCAGTGTTTGAGCTAGTGTTTACACTATTTATAAAAGTAGAAATATTTGTCTGACTGCGAACAGAAAGCATAAAACTCGTAGAGAAAACGGTGCTATGAGAACCTGCTCCGTTATTATTTATAGTTGCAGCAAAAACATTTCCCGCCGCAAGAAACAACCCCAAAACACTGATTGCAGAAGCCGTAAGAATTTTTCGCATTTTAATCACCCCCTTTTCTAAATATAGAGCCCCGCAAGTACCCCTTTGCAACCCCCAAAAAATAATTTTATTTTTTAAAATCCATTAGTTCCAAGCCGGAAATATCTTTGAAGTGTTTTTCATTTAAAGTAAATAGCTCTCCATTATTAGCAATCACAGTTGCAGCAATAGCCGCATCCGCAAAATCAATAGGGTTAGCTAAGTCTCTAGCAATTTTCCCAGCCATTTTTGCAATTTCCGCGTTATAGGGAAGTATCTCAAAAGACCCAAGAGTAGCAAGTAGACGGTTCTCTTTCATTTCATCTCTTGTACTCCTGCCTTCATAAAGTTCTTGGACAGTAACTACAGACACGGCAAATATTTGCCCAGCATGATTTTCAAATAGCTTTATCAAAACAGAATCTTCCGCAGATCTCCGAAGGTGATCAATAATTACACTAGTGTCAACTATTACCATGCGTTTTTCCTTTTTTCTGAGGCTTTAATTTCAATCTTATTCCTTTCAATTTCAGTTTTACCCCAATCATCCCCTCCCCAAGCTCCAGCAGTTCTTCTAAGTATCTCCAAAGATATTTTTGTAGTATCGGAAGTTGTAATAGCTTTGTCCAAAGGAGTGATATAAACTCCATTGCCTTTTATTACAAGGTTTAGCAGAACATCTTCGTTAATTCCCAATTCTTCCCTGAATTTTTTGGGAATAACTATCTGCCCTTTTGTGTTCGGCTTTGTAACTATACCTAAATTCATACTAGTAATAATTTACTACAAACATCATTGTTTGTCAAGACCCAACCATAGCGATATAATACAGGTATGAACAAACAAAAATTCTATATAACAACACCAATTTACTACGCAAACGGCTCGCCGCACATCGGTCATTTTTTGACAACAACTGCAGCAGATGTCCTCGCTCGCTATTCCCGTCAAATTCTCGGCTCCAAAAATGTATTTTTCACAACCGGATTAGACGAGCACGGAACAACGGTCGAAAAAGCTGCTCAAAAAGAAAATTACACAATAAAAACTTTTCAAAAATACGTAGACAAAAGAGCGCTTGAATGGCAAACTGCATTTGATAAAACAAACATTAGCTACGATTACTTTGCAAGAACCACAAACCCAAAACACGAAAAATTCGCCCAAGAGTTTATCCAAAAAATTATTGATAACGGTGATGTTTATAAAGCAAAATACACTGGAAAATACTGCAACGGCTGCGAAAAATTTTTAACTCTTTCGGATCTAAACGAAAATGGATATTGCCCTCTCCATAGACCAGATCAAACAGTAACAGTTGAAGAAGATAATTATTTCTTCAAACTCTCTGAATATGCACCAAAGGTCAAAAAGCTAATTGAAGAAGATAAAATAAAAATTGTTCCAGAAAATAAAAGAGCAGAAATACTAGCACGCCTTAATGCTGGAGTAGAAGACGTCAGTATATCAAGGCCTAAAGAAAAAGTTGCTTGGGGAATCGAATTTCCGACAGATAAAAACCAAACCATTTACGTATGGGTCGAAGCTTTATTAAACTATCTCTCTTCCCTCGAAATAAATAAAAAAACAGAATTTTGGTCAAACTCATTTCATTTCCTCGGAAAAGATATCAGCTGGTTCCACAATGTCATATGGCCAGCAATGCTCCTTTCCGCAAATCATCCACTTTACCAGGGAACGTTCGTACACAGTTTCTTGCTTGTTGGTGGATCAAAAATAAGTAAATCTCTCGGAAATGTAATAACACCACATGACTTAGTAAGTAAATTTGGAATTGATGGAGCCAGATATCTAATATTAAGCAATTTCCCATACAAAAACGACTCTGACATAGAAATTTCAGCGTTAGAAAAAAAATACAATGCAGATCTTGCAAACGGTCTTGGTAATTTAGTTTCTCGCGTCGCCGCTTTAGTTGAAAAATCTGGTCTCAAATTTCCAATTCGTAGGGGTTTGATTTATCAAACCCTTGATCCTGAAATCGAAATCTCCCTCAAAAAATTTGAATTAAATAAATCACTTGATACAATTTGGAACAAAATAAAAGAATTAGATATTTTAATAAACCACAAAAAAGTCTGGTCCCTTGAGGGCTCTGAACTTCAAAAAGTTCTAGAATTTTTAGTTGATGACATCCGTCAAATCGCATATGACCTTAAACCTTTCTTGCCAGAAACGTCTGAAAAAATCTCAAAACAATTTAATACTGTTAAAATAAAATCAGGGCAACCTTTGTTTCCCCGACTAAAGTGAAAAATTTTATAGCTCATCATGAACATTTAGTTCAAAGACTTCTGGAAATTCTTCCAGGTTTTGTCTCCTGGAACTTAATACTGTTTCCCTATTGGGGAATTTTTGTAATCCCAACAATCGTTGCATATTTTATCTTACTTTTTAATATTTATTGGTTTTATCAATCTTTCACAATCGGAATAACAATAATTATTTCCCATCTAAGAATCCAAGCCGCCATGAATTATGATTGGGTCGGTGATCTAAAAAGTTTCGAAGACGCCAAAAAAGTAAAGCACGTTATCATAATCCCAACTTACAAAGAACCTCTCCACATTTTACAAAGAACCTTAAATTCTCTCAAAAACCAAGAATTAGACAAAAAACAACTAATAGTAGTTCTTGCAATGGAATTTAAAGAACCAGAGTCCGAAAGATTAGAGAAAGTAAAAGCCCTCCAAAAAGAATTTGGCGCCATCTTCGGCAAATTTCTCGTTACAGTCCATACTCTCACAAAAGGCGAAGTTGCCGGCAAAGCAAGCAATGAAAGATTTGCTGCGATTTGGGTCAAGGAAAACATGATCGACTCGCCTGCGCGAGCAGGCAAAGAAAAGTTAGACATAAATTACATCATCGTTACAAGCTGCGATGCAGACCATGTTTATCACAAAAAACATTTCGCATGCCTCACTTTTAAATTTTTAGACAATCCAAAAAGATACAATTTTTTCTGGCAGCCAGGAGTCCTCTTTTACAATAACATCTGGGAAATCCCAGCAATCACAAGAGTCCAAAACACTCTTGGATCCATTTGGAATTTATCTCAACTTCCCCGAAAAGATCGCCTAATAAATCAACAAAATTACTCTCTTTCATTTAAGCTTCTGGACGTTGTTGGTTATTGGGATCCAGATAAAATTCCAGAAGATTGGGGAATATTTTTTAAAGCTTATTATAAAATGAAGGGCAAAATCGAAGTAGACCCAATTTACTTACCAATTTATGCCGATTCAGCACAAAGTACATCAACTATTAAAACTCTTAAAGTCCAATATGAACAATTAAAACGTTGGGCCTGGGGAACTTCAGACGATCCTTGGATAATTAAATATTATTTTTTAACGCCAGGCGTGCCTTTTTTCGACAAAACAATGAGACTGCTTTACGTAATCCAATCGCACTTTCTGTGGCCAGTCAATTGGTTTTTTATAACAATCGGTTTAACAATTCCCACCTTGATTAGGCCCGCCTTTGGAAGAACAACGCTTGGCTATATGGTCCCAAAGATTTCATCAACAATTCTTACAATTTCCTTAGTATTTCTCGTCTTAATGATAATCGTAGACAGTTTTTATAAACCAAAGCGCCCAATTACATTTCCACTCTGGCGTGCCCTACTTACCCCCTTTGAATTTATCCTCATGCCAGTTGCCGGCTTTTTCTTTTCCGCGCTTCCCGGAATCGATGCCCACACAAGATTAATGCTTGGAAAGTATATAGAATACAAAGTTACAGAGAAGGTATAGACGTGGGTATAGCCTTAAGTTCCTGCTGTTGAAGTAACTGCTCTTGCTGTTGTATAAGCTGATCCTGTTTCTGTTTAGCTTCCTGGGCTTTTTGAATCTGAGATGCCGGATTAACCGAAACCAAAACCGCCGAAAGGATTATTCCAATTACTGCAACAATCGGCAGTAATATTCCCAAAACAAACAAAAAATAAGCAAAAAGTTTCCTCACTCCAACAAGCTCTTTCTCTTGCACAACAATAGTAGCTGCCAACTTGTCATGCAAACCTTGCCTTCGCTTGTCAAATAAAATCACTATATATCCAATACCCAATGTCAAAGCAACTCCCAACTTTCCAACAAATTCCCGCAAAAAACTTTTCCCCCATCCAAGCTTAATCCCATTCTCAGTTACAACTCGCAGTCCAAAAAGCCTTTTACCCAATGTCTGGCCATACAAAGCAGTTAAAACCCAAAAGTAAAAAAATGGCACTATAAAACGAAACAAAACAGTAATCAAAACAAAAAACACAGAAGTGTCTTTATTAACCAGAAACACCAAAGAGAAAATATTTATAAGAGCAATAACAAAACCATCAACTACGCTCGCTGAGTACCTTGCAACTCTACTACTATACTGAATCAAAGGCGTTGGCTGAACTTGAGTTGAAGGAGTACTCACAACATTTTCCGGTTGCATTAATTAATGATAACAAAAGAGAAGGTCTAAAGCTAACCCTCAAAATATCTCATAATCTTTTTATCAGAAGTCAAAAGTATTAATCCTTCAACCTTTGTCTGAGCAATAATCATTCTATCAAAAGGATCTTTATGATAGTTAGATATTTTTTGCAACGCTAACACATGATCTAGGTTTATTTTTAAAACTTGAAAATCCAAGCTCTTAATCAAAAAATCAATTGATTTTTTCAACTTCAATTTCTTAGCCTTTATTTTAATAATCATTTCCCAAAACGAAGCAACACTTACAAACTTTACGCTTTCACTTTCAATTATCTCTTTATATTCAACAGAAAGCCGTGAACTCGATTCAAACCACCATATGAGAACTTGTGTATCAAGTAAGTACCTCATTCGCCGTAGAACATTTTATTAATCTCTTCGTCTTCATCGTTAAAATCATCAGACATCCAAACTTTCCCTTTTAAAATCCCATAGGAGCTTTTAATCTTTGGCTTCTCATATTTAATCAATTTAACAACAGGTTCTTCGTTTTTAGCAATCACAACTTCCTCTCCAGCTAAAGCTGCTGCAATAAGCTTAGAAAGTTCAGTTTTCGCTTTATGCACATTTGCAATAATCATACTTAGCTAATCTTAGCTAACTTGCATACTTTTGTCAATTCTCCATATAATGAAATTAACCAATGAAATTCCTTCATAAACTCATAACCAAAATAGAACCTCCAAATTGGGTAATGGCAATAATTACCGGCGTCATCGTTCTTAGAATTCCTTCTCTTTTTGAGCCTTATTATTACGGCGATGAAATGATTTATTTAACTCTCGGAAACGCAATCCGAAAAGGCATAACCCTTTACTCTCAAATCCACGATAACAAGCCTCCTTTACTTTACGTAACAGCAGCAGTTGCAGGAAATCTCTTCTGGTTCAAAGCAATCCTCATGTTTTGGATGCTAGCTACAATTATAATTTTCTGGCACCTCTCAGAAGAATTATTTAAAAATAGTTTGCCTACGCAAGCAGGCAAACTTGCCCAAAAAATTTCCGTCGCAATTTTTGCAATTCTTACAACTCTCCCTCTCTTTGAAGGAAACATAGCTAATGCCGAATTATTCTTGATCGGCCCAATTATTTTAGGGATTTTAATTTTACTCAAAAATCCCTCAAATAAAAACATTTTTCTTGCAGGTCTTTCTTTCGCAGTAGCAACACTCTTTAAAGTCCCAGCAATTTTTGATGTCCCAGTAATAGTTGTTTTCTGGTTAATTAGCTTAAAGGATATAAATTTCAAAGATATTTTAGAAGTTACCAAAAAAACTTTGATTTTGGCAGCAGGACTAGCCATCCCAATAGTTCTAACTCTAATCTGGTATTTCCTCAAAGGCGCTGGAAGTGATTACGTTAAAGCAGCATTCCTCCAAAACATTGGATATCTTTCGTCTTGGTCGGGCGGTCCAAAAGTTTCATTTGTAACAAAAAATGGCCCATTACTAATACGAGCAGGTGTCGTCCTTATCGGTTTCATAGCCTTACGCGTTTACAACCGAAGGTTGAGTAAACCATTCTTAATTAGCTCAATCTGGCTTTTAACAAGCCTTTTTGCAGCCACACTTTCAGCTCGCCCTTATCCCCATTATCTCATTCAAGCAGCTCCAGCAATCTCAATTCTCATAGCAATTTTAGTCACCTCACCCAAACTGGAACAAGTAATTACAATACTCCCTTTAACTCTTGCCGTAATTGTCCCAGTCTATTATCACTTTTGGTATTACTCAACCTCAACTTACTACGAAAGATTTCTGGGATTTGCAACTCACCAAATTTCAAAAGAAGCATATTTCAATAAGTTCAATAGCCAAACAACAAATAATTACAAAACTTCCCAAAAAATCCAAAATCTCGTAATGCCAAATGATAAAATGTTTGTTTGGGGAGAAGACGCACCAGTTATATATGCCCTTTCTCGCCGTCTTCCAGCGATTAAATACGCAGCAAATTATCACATCACAGATTTTTCATCAACAAGCGAAGTCTTAAAGCAGCTAAAAGCTAATCCTCCATCACTAATAGTAATTTTGTCAAACTCGCCAAAATTTGAAGGCCTACCAAATTTGTTGTCTTCAAAATACGTAAAATTAGAGAGCGTTGGAGCAGAAATTTGGCACCTCCTTGCTCACTGATATAAAATACTTTAAATGCCGTCTCGCTTTTCCAAAAATATTTTCATTCTTTGTATTTTTATTAATTTACTAGTAATATCCTTAATCCTTCTATTCCAAAAAAATCTTCCACCAATTGTACCTTTGCTTTACGGCTTGCCGGTTTCAAAATCCCAATTAGTGCCAACAGTTGCCCTTAGCCTTCCATCAATAATCGCAATATTGGTAAGCTTAATAAACTTCAATATCATAAAATTTACAAAAGACACTTTTCTCGAAAAAATTTTCTTAGGAATAACAATCTCAGCTACAGCTCTTGCAATAATTACAATAATAAATGTCGCGAGTCTCATCGGAAAAATATGAACGCAGTAAAACCAATAATAATCTCTACTCTTATAGCGTTCCTTGCTACCCCTCTTGCAATTTCTTTTGCCTGGAAATTTGGTCTTATAGACGACCCAAGTAAAAACAAACACCCAAAAGTAATTCACAAAAAACCAACCCCCAGAGGTGGAAGCCTGGCAATCTATACTTCAATTTTAATTTCTTGTTTAATTTTTCTCCCCCTCGATATTCACCTTTTTGCAATCCTAGTTAGCGCAACAATTATTTTAATAACAGGGCTTCTTGACGATAAATATAACTTAAGCCCATATCTAAGATTAGTCATACAATTCATAGCAGCATTAATCCCAGTCGCAACAGGCATCGGAATCACATTCATAACAAATCCAACAGGTGGAATAATAAATCTATCTCCAATAATTGCAAATGGCTTAGCTATTTTCTGGATAGTTTTTCTAATGAACGGACTCAATTTTGGTGCAAAAGGCGTAGACGGGCAACTTTCAGGAGTCGTGGTAATCGCAAGTGCGACCATCGCCATTCTCTCCTTAAGATCCGGCAATAATCTACTAGAATGGCCAGTAATAATCCTGGCAGTAATCGTAACAGGCAGTTTCCTGGGGTTTCTCCCTTGGCACATACACCCTCAAAAGATAATGCCAAGCTGGGGAGGATCTAACATTGCCGGTTTTTTCCTAGGAATACTTTCAATTCTTTCCATAGCCAAAGTCGGCACTTTACTTGTCGTCTTAGCAATTCCTCTAGTTGACACAGGTTACGTAATAGTCAGAAGAGTCATCTCAGGCAAATCTCCCTTTTGGGGAGATAGAGGCCATCTTCACCATAGACTTTTAGATAATGGTAACTTAACAATCCCACAAGTAGCGCTTTTTTACTGGTCGGTAACCGCATTTTTAGGAATAATAAGTTTAAGTTTGAATACAACCTCTAAGTTCTATACAATAATTGGAGTAACTATACTAATAGGAGGATTAATATTGTGGCTAACTTACAGACCAAAATCGTGAATCTAATTAAACTTGCAAGACCAATCCAATGGGTCAAAAACATCAGCGTCTTTGCAGCGCTTATTTTTTCAGGAGATCTCTATATCAAACCATTATTCATAAATGTCTTCTGGACGTTTTGGATTTTCTGTTTCATTAGTTCAGCAACCTATATCATAAACGACATATTCGACGCACCTTTTGACCGTCTCCATCCAATCAAAAAGAACCGCCCCATCGCAAGTGGAAAAATTCCAGTTTACATCGCAATCCTAGAATCCATTTTTCTAGCTCTAATTGCTCTAGAGCTTGCAAGCCTTATTTCAAACTTATTATTCCTAGTAGTAATTACCTATCTTGTTTTACAAATAGCATACTCATCATTTCTTAAAAAGCTTGCAATTATAGATATCATAATAATCGCAACCGGATTCGTATTAAGAGTTTATGCAGGAGCTTTTGCAATTAACGCACATCTTTCCGTCTGGTTTCTTCTTTGCGTAATCTCAACCGCACTTTTTTTGGCATCTGGAAAAAGAAGAGCAGAACTAGGAATTGTAGGAAAAGACGGGAAAACCCGCCAATCTTTAAATCACTATCCAAAAGAATTGTTAAACTCATACGTCACAATGTTTGCGAGTTCTTCATGGATGAGTTGGGCATTATTTACTTTCTTTGAAAGCCCAGCCGTTCCAAAAAACCTCTGGTTATTTCTAGCCGAATTTTCAAAAACAACAACAATAAGTAAACTCCTAATGGTGACAATCCCTTTTGCAATTTTCGCGATAATGCGATATCAGGGACTAATATTTGAAGGTCGCTCAGAAGCACCCGAAAAAATTCTCCTAAAAGACATTCCTCTTGTTACCTCAATTTTTATTTGGGTAATCCTTGTAATCTGGATTCTCTATGGAGGAATTAAATTCACTTTTCAACAGTAGAATAAGTCTGATTCACCCATCCAGACTGCGTCGCATTAAGTTTAATGTCATACCATCCAGCTTCATGATTATCAGTAATAAGCTCATACTTTTCCCCTTCATGCACTCTGGCAATTTCAGAAGAAGTCGTATTTGGTTCACTTCTTACTCTCAAAAAATCATTTGGAGTCTTCAAAATTAAAACAACCGCTTTCTTCAAATCAACTTGGGCTTGTTGTTGTACCGATGCAGGTGCAGCGGGAACAGGTGACAAATCAACAAAAACAGTCAATTTGTATTGACTATCCGAATTAACAGTAAAATTTTTAGGTTCATAACCTTCCATAGACATAGCAAGCTCATGTCTCCCAGACGGAAGAGTCGTAATATTTATCGGAGTAAAACCATAAAATTTTCGGTCTATATTAAGACTAGTTCCACTAGGATTTGTCACAACAGCAATCGTCGGCTCATTTAATCCCGTTGGCTCAAAAGAAAATGTTTCGCCGTATGAATCGCGAAGATCAGAACTAAAATTTCGATTAACAATAGTCTTTATTCCCACCTGTAAAGTAAGCTTTGTTTCATAACTTCCAATTTTCACAGTAACTTCTTTCGGCGAAAAAGTTCCAGTGAAAGGACTCACTCCAACTTTCTCGCCATCAACAAAAATAGGTAAATTAACATTGGAATTCACTTCCAAACTAGCCAATTTTTTCCCGCCAAATTTATTGAAAATAAAAAAAGCAGAAACCCCAATTAAAAAAATTACAACAATTAAAATCCCAATTCTTTTCTTTTTCATATATAGAAGTAAGAGATCCGGGTGGGAATCGAACCCACGCATAAGAGTTTTGCAGACTCTCCCCTTAACCACTTGGGTACCGGATCGTAAAGCTATTTTACCACATAAAACTTCCCACCAACTTCGCTAACTACCCCTCTTAGTCCCATCATAGTAAGGCAACTCGTAATTTCCACAATATCTTTTTCCAATTTTAAAGTTATTTCATCGATGCTCAAATTTTCATTTCCAAGTATCGTATAAATTTCGGTTTCCAAATCATTCAATTCCGGTAAGGTTTCTTGTCGCATTTCAATACTCTTTCCCAAGATATCAGATGGTGTAGTCGCCATTTTCGCAAGTCCATTTTTGATGAGTTTATTTGTCCCACGACTAACTTTTGAGGTTATTGGCCCTGGAATTGCCCAAAGTTTTTTCCCTTCTTTAATAGCTAAATTTGCAGTAATAATTGACCCGCTTTCCTCATCCGCTTCAATAACTAATACTCCAATTGTTGCAAGCCCTGCTACAATTCTATTCCGAGCCGGATATGTCCAAAGTTGTGGTTTAAAATCCTTGTCATATTCAGACATGACTAGTCCACCACTCTCAACTATTTTCAAATACAACTTATCATTTTCGGATGGATATACATAATCAAGCCCATTTCCAAACACCGAAATAGTTTTTCCACCATATTCAATCGTCTTTTTATGAACCTCAGTATCAACCCCGTACATAAATCCAGAAATTGTCGTTATCCCATTAGCAACAATTACAGAGACAAATTCATCAATAACTTGTTTACCATAATTTGTCATCATCCTTGTCCCAACAATCGCAATAGTCTTGTCTAAAATTCCACTTTTAATGTCTCCGCGATAATAAATTTGCTTTGGTGGTTTGGAAATTTTAGTTAGTAACTTTGGATATTTTTTATCCCCAAAACCTATTTTTTGTATCGGATAGTCAAGATATATTTTCATACTGATTAATCCTCAAAATCTCTTTGTTTTCACCCATTACAATACAAACCGCATCTATTTGCAAACTATCATAATATTTCTCGCACGAAGGGTATTTCATTAAAAAACTTTGTCCAGTCATCTCAATTTGTCTTAGTTTATGTTTAGTAATCATCTCCTCAGGAGTCCCAAAATCCTCCCCAATCTTTAACTTAACTTCAACGAAAATAAGTTTTTTATTTTTGGTTACTATTAAATCAATCTCTCCAAATCTTGTGTGGAAATTCTTTTCAAGAATTTCATAACCATTTTTAGTCAAAAATTCCCCTGCCAATTTCTCCCCCATCTTCCCAACTTCATAATTCTTCTGTTTCATGATAACTAATGATAAAATAAGTATGGATGTTCTTTAAATTTAAAAAACTTTGGTTCCACAAATATTTTTACAGCACTTACTTGACTATTTTAACAATCTCTTTTTTTACAATTTTTCCTCTTCTTGGTCATGAAAAAGAAAACCTTGCAGCAATCATCTAGCGAAAAAGTAAAAATAATTCTAATAAATATTAGACTAACGATTGTTTTCTTAATATTTCTATTTTTAATAACATTTCCCAGTCTGAATTTATTACCATAATTTTATCCCTCCACCCTAATTCTATATTGAAGTGCTTCGGCAACATGCTTATCTTGTATGGAATTTACTCCTTCCAAATCAGCAATAGTTTGGCTTACTTTTATTAATCTAAAATAAGTTCTAGCAGACAAATTGTAAGCATTAACCGATTGCTTAAGAATTAATAAAGCACTTAGTTCTATATTAGTAAATTTCTTTACATGTTTGTTTTTCATATGAGCATTCATATAAATTCCATCCTTCTTAAATCTTTTTTGTTGAATTTCTCTCGCCTTCATAACTTTCTCACGGATCTTTTTTGAGCCATGCTCAGAGCGCGTTTCCGAAAGAGAGTGAGAAGATTCCATCAACTTTTCTATGTCTACCGCAGGAACTTGAAGATGCAAATCTATTCTATCCATCAAAGGCCCAGAAAGCTTTGAAGTATATCGCATAATCATACGGGGTGAGCATTTACATTCTTTTTTAGGATCCCCGAGGTATCCACATGGACAAGGGTTTGCTGCAGCAATAAGCATAAAGGCAGCGGGGTATGCGATAGATCCGGCAGCACGAGAAATATTAACTATTCCATCTTCCATCGGTTGCCGAAGAGCTTCCAAGGTTGATCGCGAAAATTCAGGAAATTCATCCAAAAACAAAACTCCCAAGTGAGCAAGCGATATTTCTCCAGGATGAGGATTACTTCCTCCTCCAACAAGCCCAATTCTGCTCGTTGTATGATGACAACTACGAAATGGTCTCTCAAAAATAAGTGATCCACCAATTGGAATATTCCCAGTTACAGAGTAAATTTTAGTTACTTCAAGACTTTCTTCCTGTGAAAGTGGCGGCAAAATAGCGGACATTGCTCGTGCAAGCATTGTTTTTCCGCTTCCAGGTGGCCCTTGCATAAAAATATTATGCCCTCCAGCTGCAGCAATCATCAAAGCTCTCTTTGCTTGCTCCTGTCCAATTATTTCTGAAAAATCGAATTCGACTGAGGGTAATCTCATCAGTCGTCCTGAATTTATCGAAGGACTAGACTTTCTAATAAGCTCAACCCCGTTCAAGTGAGACATTAATTGCTGAAGTGATTCAACCGGATAAATATTAATGCCAGTTACTGCTGCAGCTTCATTTACAGATTCTTTTGGAATAAAAATATTTTTTACATTATTCTCTTTTGCAGCTAACGCTAACAAAAATGTACCTTTGGTGTGTCGAAGAGATCCGTCTAACGAGAGTTCCCCATAAAAAAAGCTTTTTGTCTCGGGTAATTTTATTGCTTCAAGTGAATTAAGTATTCCAATAGCAATTGGTAAATCAAAAGCAGCTCCTTCTTTTGGAATGTCAGCAGGCGCCAAATTTACAATTATTTTAAGATTTGGAAAATCAACCCCGCTATTAATTAGCGCTGTTTTAACTCTCTCTTTTGCTTCTTCAACCGATTTATTAGGAAGACCAATTATAGAAAATCCAGGAAATCCTTTTTTAAAAACATTAACTTCTACTTCAACTGGAATCGTTTTCAATCCAAAATGACTGGCAGAGAGAATCTTGGTTAACACTTAGTAATCAGTTTAAATGATTAGCAGCCTCTTGACAAATGTTCGAACATGTTATAACATACAACTATGCTACAAAATGTATTAAAAGTCGGAAATTCTTTGGGAGTAACTTTACCAAAAAGTTTTGTCGATAGAAACAAAGTCAAACCTGGAATGAAAATCAACGTAGACAGTATAAACAGCTCTGTCACATTCTCAACTAAAATTCCAAAATCGACTAAATATGCAGCTATTACAGACATTGAATTTTTAGAAGCTGCTAAAGAAGTCGAGTCTAAATATAAAAACGCCTTGGACGAACTAGCCACACTCAAGTGAAAATACTTTCTTTGCGTCAAATTCTTCTTTTGCATACGTTAATGGTTCAAAAACACGGAGGCTCAGACGGAGTTCGCGACATGAATATGCTCGATTCAGCAATAAATAGACCATTCGCTACTTTTGCAGGATCAGACTTATATTCAGATATTTATCTTAAGTCAGGCGCCTTGGTCCAATCGATCATTAAAAATCACCCATTTATTGATGGAAATAAACGTACAGCATTTTCATCTTGTTATGTTTTCTTAAAGAAAAATAAGATTAAAATTACTGCAAAACAAAAAGATGTTGTTAATTTCATGTCAGAAGTTGCAAATAAAAACTTGTCAGTCGACGAAATAGCAAGTTGGCTCAAATCTCACTCAAGAAAAATTTAAAGTCACAAAACTTGACTTTTGCCTCATCCTTAAGCTAAAATAGCTTCGCTCTCGCATTTATGTGAGAGTTTTTTCTTTGGCCCAACCTGACTAGCAATAGCCAGGGACGATGTTAAGAAATTATCACATCTTGCCCAAAAGATTCTCTTTTAAGAGGGTCTTTGCTTATGGCAAAATCATCTTAACCTCAAACTTTGCTTTAGGTTTAATTATCTTGCCAAGCAACACTCCAAGTCTTATTATTCCTCAAGAAAAATTAGACGTTGCCTTCAACGTCGCAACTAATAACACAAAAGACAACAATAAAATAGAGCTTCCGTTAGAATTTAATTACATGAGCCAAGGATTTAGTTCATTCCATCCAGCAATAGATTTAGCCACAAAATACGGTACGTCAATCAAACCAATAAAAGCCGGTGTCGTAAAAGAAGCTGGATATTCTCCTTTTGGTTACGGAAACGAAGTTTTAATAAACCACGGAGACGGAATGGAATCTCTTTATGCCCATTTATCCAAAATTGAAGTTAAAACAGGCGACGAAGTCACAGTAGACTCAGAAATTGGCCTAGTAGGCACAACAGGACACTCGACTGGCCCGCATTTACATTTAGAAATCCACCAAAACGGCAAATCAATCAATCCCTTAACAATTTTGCCTTCTTTCAAAAGCCCAAGAAGTTTACTTACTTTGAACCAACAGTAATTACAATATCAAAATTACTTTCAGGGCTAAGTATATCCCCAACCCTAATAGAATAGTTAGAGCTAAGACTATCTTTAAGTTTAGCAACAACATTAGCCAAAACACTGCTCTTAACTTGAACTAAGGTATCAGTAAAATTAAAATTATCGGCGTTCCCCGTGTAAGTTACTTTAAAACCAACCTTTTCAATAATATTTTTAAGAGCTGTAGCTACACCAATTCCCCCATTTCCATTCAAAACACTTACTTTGTATGTCGAAACATCAATATTAGGGGTAGGTGCTGGGGTTTGATTAATCAGATTTTCAGTAGACGTAGTAGGCACCGGCGTTTGGACAGTAACATTTTTAGTATTCACTCCTTTTACCCCAGTCAAATAAACATAAATCCCTCCAGCGAGCAAAAACGCCAAAAGAGTTGCGAAAAAAGTAACCAAAAATATTTTCAAAAACGCTCCTCTATCACGAATCTCAGAGTTTACTCCAATATTATCAGTTTCAGGCACTGAAACAAAACCTTTTACATCTCCATTCTTTTCTTGTGGTTTCTGTATTACATGCTCTGAAGGTGAATCAACTGTTAACTCTTCGGTAACAGCCTTAAACTTATTGAGATCTTTCTTTTCTTCCTCGGGCATACCAAAATTGTATCACATATGCAAAGCAAAAAAGGCAGTCTAATAATCCATCCCTCCAGGCATACCCATACCACCACCTGGCATTCCAGCTTCTTTCTTCTCTTCTGGAAGATCAGTAACCAAACATTCAGTTGTAAGCACCATACCAGCTACACTCGCAGCATTAGTGAGAGCTGATCGAGTTACTTTAAGCGGATCAAGTATTCCCATTTTAAGCATCGACCCAAATTTTTGAGTTATCACATCGTACCCAAAATCTGTAACTTCTTCATCGTGCTTCTTCCAAATTTCCGAAATAATCTGCGCCGCCTTATCTTCCCCTTCTGCATTGACTAATAAATATCTAAGCGGTTCACCCAATGCGTCATAAACTATATTCACACCAACTTGTTCATCAACATTATCAACAACAAATTTCTTATCTCTTAGTGTTTTACGCGCTTGTAAAAGCGCAATTGCACCACCTGCCACAACCCCCTCTTCAATCGCAGCTTTAGTAGCCCCTACTGCGTCTTTCACTCTCTCTTTTTTCTCATTAAGTTCCACTTCAGTTGCTGCCCCAACATTAATAACAGCAACTCCTCCAGCAAGTTTCGCAAGCCTCTCTTCAAGCTTCTCGCGGTCGAATTCCGAAGTATTCTCTTTTATCTGTGCCCTCAAATTCTGAATTCTGGCTTTAAGAGCCGTTGGTGAGCCTTTCCCGCCAATTATTCGGCAGTTATCTTTATCTGCCCAAACTTTCTCAGCTTGTCCCAAATCTGTTACCTCAACGCTTTCAAATTTCTTCCCCGTGTCTTCAGAAATTACAGTTCCGCCAGTTAATATTGCAATATCTTCAAGTAGCGCTTTTCTATTGTCTCCAAATCCAGGAGCTTTGATGGCAACAATATTAATAGTCCCTCGCATTTTATTAACTATCAATGTTGCTAATGCCTGTCCTTCAATATCATCAGCAATAATAACTAAATTTTTAGAAACCTTTACAAACTTTTCCAAAAAAGGAAGTAATTCTTCAATAGCACTTATTTTTTTGTCAGTAAGAAGTATATAAGGGTTTTCAATTTCAGCCTCCATCTTTTCAGCATTAGTTGCAAAATAAGCCGACGCATATCCCTTATCAAATTCCATTCCTTCTTTGTAATCAATTTCAATTTCAAATCCTTTTCCTTCTTCAACTGTAACTACTCCGTCTTTGCCAACTTTTTCAATAGCCTCTGCTATTTTTGCTCCAATAGCATCGCTTCCTGCAGAAATTTTTGCAACTTGTTCAATTTCTTCTTTTGATTTAATAGGTTTTGCATTTTTCTTAAGAGCTGCGACAGCAGCAATCACTGCCTTTTCCATTCCTTTCTTAACTATCATAGGGTTCGCCCCCGCGGTAATATTTCGAAGTCCTTGTTGTGCCATAACATAGGCGAGTAAAGTTGAAGTTGTCGTTCCGTCACCTGCAGCGTCGTTTGTTTTTGAAGCAGCTTCTTTAACAATTTGTGCTCCCATATTTTCAAATGGATCAGCTAGTTCAATATCCTTAGCTACAGTAACGCCGTCATGGACAATAGAAGGTGCTCCCCATTTTTTATCAAGAGCAACGTTCCGCCCCTTTGGTCCTAAAGTTGTAACAACTGCTTTCGCCACAATCTCAATACCCTTAAGTAAAGGTTTCCTTGCTTCATCCCCAAATTTTAATTGTTTAGCCATATTTTGTTTTTACGCTGTGACAACAGCGAGTATATCTTCAAACTTCACAAACAAATATTCTTTATTATTTTCCTTCACTTCATTTCCTCCCCATTTTTTATAAATTACAGTGTCCCCCACTTTCGCCGGTGACTTTCTCTTTAATCCACTTACTAAAATTTCTTCATCTCCTATTGCCAACACTTTCCCCTTTTGTGGCTTTTCAGCTGTTGCTGTTTCAGGTAAGTAAAGTCCACTAGCTGTTTTTGTTTGAATCTCTTCTGGTTCTATTAATACATACCCAGCAGTTGGAAGGAAACTTGCTGTTTGTTTAGAAATTTTTGCTTTCGCCATATCTAGACTTGAAATTTACCACTCACCCTTGGCATTGTCAATAGGAGACTGCCACCTGTTCAGGTTCTTTCCTTAAGACTTTTAACTTATCAAAATCTTTATCATACGAAACAACAACCCATTTCTTCTTCTGAATTTCTGGAACTGAAGCAATCAAACTATCTATATATTTGACATTCTTTTCTATATAAAATTTATTAGACAAATCAGTTTGAAATTTATCTATCATTTTCAAATTCGAAATAGTTGATAGAAATTTTAAAATTTGAAGAATATCTTTCTTGTCCACTTTATATACCTTCCCCAAAACCCAGACAACTTCTGCAAATACCAAATGAGATGTAACCGCTTTAAATCTACCATCGCAAAGTAATTCTATAAAATTTTTACAATCTTCAAAAACTTTACTGTTGCCTTCTTCGGTTGCAAAATACCTAATAAAAATATTTGAATCAATAAAATAAATCATATTCAAACTCTCTCGTAATGAGTTTCCATATATTCGCGTGCCTTAAGAGCATTCATACCTTTTGGTGCTTTAAACTTACCCGCTAAATCAAGAATTGTAAAAGCAGGAGTTATTTGTAAGTTATTTTTCTTAACAACAATATGGACTTTTCCACGGAGCTTAATTCCTAACTTTTCTCGAGCAGCTTTCGGCAAAGTCACCTGTCCTTTTTGTGTAACAGTCGCAATATACATAAAGTAATATTATCAAATAAGTATTACTTAGTCAAGAAGTATTACTGTGAAGTTGCAACAGGTGCCCTAACCAATCCATAACTCGCCAAAACCTTTGTCAATTCAATTTGCAAAGTTTTTACAGCTTGGTCAGTATTTGAATTTCCATTAGTAGTGCTAATAGCATCACTAAAAGGCTTCGCTACCTGTGAATTAATTCCAGTCGGTCCATTGAAAGTTTTATCATTAAGATACCAACTCTTAGCAAAACTCGCCTGATAAATAAAAGGCCCAGCAATCGTATCACTCAAAAGCTCGTTTTGCATATCAACTCTAGGGTAAAGATTCCCATATCCTCGAACTTTTTTCTCATTATTATAAAGTTTCTCTAAAGATTCGCGGCTTGCCATAAAACTCAAAAAGTCCCAAGCAACATTAGAATTTGCAGATTTATTAGAAACCCCATTAACCCAATAACTCGCATACGAAATACTAGGGACAGGTAAGCCAAAAGAAGGAAGCTGGGGTAAAGGTACAACTTGAAAATGCAGATTAGGATTTTTACTAAAACCAGATGCGTCACTAAACTTTCCAAAATAAAAAGCAAGCTTCCCTTGTCCAAAATAAGTTGAAGAAGAAGGAAGCGTTTCATTCCAAACTTTGTCAACTTTCGAAAAATTTGTAAAAAAGGTTAAGGCAGATTGCCCCATCAAAGAAGAAGGTAGTGTCAAATCAGCTCCATTTTGCAAAGAAAGTAGAGCAAAAATATCCTGCCAATAATCAACATTTGTAGTCACTCCCAAGCTAGCTCCAGATTGCCTAATATCTCCATTTTGGTCATGAATAGTAAGGCCAGTAGCCTCTTTTCGTAAGTCATCCCATGTTTTCGGCGGATTTTTTCCGTAAGCATGCATAATGTCCTGATTCACAAAAAGAGCTATACCATCGTATTCAAGCGGTATCCCCAAAAAACCATTCTTAGTTTTTAAATCATTTGCGATAACTGGATAAAAAGTTGAAGACAAATCACTTGGATTAACTGACAAATCATTTTTAAACATCACTACCCAACTATTATGAAATTCAAAAATATCAGGTCCGTTTCCTTTTGCTATCGAATTAGCAAGTCGCACTCGATAATCTTGCTGCGTTTGCTTGACAAAATTAACTACCACATTCGGATTTTTCTGTTTGTATTCATCAATCAAAGGCTGGACAGCTTCTTCATCTTCCTCCAAACTCCACCATGTAATTTTAACTTCCTTACTTTGGCTGTTTTTCATCACAACACTCTTTACAAAAATCATCGCAACTAAAAGAAAAATAACTATGCCAAGTAAAACAAAAATAAGTTTAGGTGAAAATCTTTTAGGCCCAACAACTTGAGCAATTATCTTCGGTTTGTCGACAACTGGAGTCTGCTTTGCATCAAAGATGTCCCTGTTTTGTGGAACAGTCGGGCTTAGAGTTTGGTTAGAGTCCATGGTTACATTATAATACCAAAGTATGACCAAAATTAAAACAAAAAACAAAAAGACTAAAAAAACCAAGAAACTCAAGAATTTAACTCTTGTAATAGCAATCCTAATAATCATAATTTCCCCTTTTGCCTTTTTCTATATTTACTATCTAGGTAGAATCTACCCAAATATATTCATTAGCGGAATAAATCTTTCAGGTCAGACTCAACAAGAAGCTATAAACCTAGTCAACCCAACCGTAAATTTGCCGAATTTAATATCATTAAAATATAACGATAAAACTTTCGACATCGACATCAATTCTCTTGAAATAAGTTTTGACAAAGAAAAACCAATAAAAAGTGCCTATTTATTAGGACGAAGCGGAAACGTTCTGTTAGATATCAAATCAATTCTATTCTCATTAAAAACTAAAACAGAATTTCCGTTAGAGATAAAAGCAAACGAGACATATTTAGATAACAAAATATCAGAAATAACAAACAAAATAAATATAGAACCATTAGACGCAAAGTTTACAATAACAAATGGAAAAGTCGAAAACTTCTCTCTAGAAGCGAGCGGTCTTAAAGTTAACACTAAAGAACTAAAAGAAGAAGTTCTTGCAAAAATCCACGAAAACAACAGTAGCGCAATTACATTAAACATTCCAACCGAAATCGACCACCCAAAAATAATAACTTCAGACATAAATAACCTTGGAATTAAAGAATTAGTCGGAAGTGGAACCTCTCATTTTGCAGGATCCATTAGCTCTAGAATCTACAATATAAATCTTGCAGCAAGCCGTATAGACAACACTTTAATAGCACCAGGCGATATTTTTTCTTTTAACCAAACAGTTAGAGATATTTCAGCCCTAAATGGTTATAAACAAGCTTATGTAATTCAAAACGGCCAAACAGTTTTGGGTGATGGTGGTGGAGTCTGCCAAGTAAGCACAACAATGTTTCGCGCTGCCATGAATTCAGGTCTTCCAATTGTCGAGCGTCATGCCCATGCATATAGAGTTCATTACTACGAAGAAGATGCAGCTCCTGGTTTTGACGCAACTATTTACACGCCATCAGTAGACTTTAAATTCAAAAACGAAACAGCAAATTATATTTTAATCCAAACCCAAATCGACTTAAAAAATTTAACACTAACTTTTAATCTCTATGGCACAAAAGACGGAAGAGTTGTAACTATCACAAAACCAACTCTTTGGGACTACAAACCAGCGCCTTCCGACTCTTATGCCGACGATCCAACTCTAGCAATTGGAACCATTAAGCAAGTTGACTTTGCAGCAAGCGGTATTAAGTCAACTTTCGATTACACAGTTACCAAAAATAGTGAAGTCATAAATAAACAAACTTTCTATAGCAATTTCGAACCTTGGCAAGCAAAATTTCTTAGGGGAACCAAAATATGAAAATTTTAGGTATTGAAACAAGTTGTGATGAAACAGGAGCTGCCATTATTGAAAAACTTCCAGATGAAACTTTGAAAATAATCTCAAATATCATAGCAACATCCTCTGATATGCACACAAAAACCGGAGGAGTAATTCCAGAAAACGCTGCTCGTGAACAAATCAAAAGTATTATTCCAATTATCAAAGAAGCATTGACTACAAACATTGACGTTATTGCAGTTACTGTTGGCCCTGGTCTAATTGGAAGTTTATTAGTTGGTGTCGAAACAGCAAAAACATTATCTTATCTTTGGCAAAAACCAATCATTCCAGTAAATCACCTCGTCGGTCACATCTACGCAAATTTTATTAACAATACTCCCTCATTTCCACTTCTTGCTCTTGTTGTCTCAGGTGGTCATACAGATCTTGTTTATATGAAATCTCATGGCAATATTAAATATATCGGTGGAACAAGAGACGACGCCGCCGGCGAAGCATTTGATAAAACAGCAAGATTACTAAATCTTCCCTACCCCGGTGGTCCCAATCTAAGTAAGTTAGCGCAAATTTATATTGACAAAAATCCCGAAGAAAAATTAAACCTCTTCCCTCGTCCCATGATAAATGAAAAAAATTTTGACTGGTCTTTTTCAGGTCTCAAAACTTCCGTTTCAAATTATATTAATAAGCAAAGCTTGCGCAAATCAGAATTTGGTAAAGAAAAAATCGCAGCTGAAATTCAAGAAGCAATTGTAGATTCTCTTGTCGAAAAAAGTTTTAGAGCAATTGAAAAATACAACCCAAAATCTTTTTTGTTAGCAGGTGGTGTTTCAGCAAACTCAAGACTTAGGAAAAAATTCCAAACAAGAATGCCAATGCGGCATTCGGGTAAACATGCCCCTATAACATTCCACGTTCCGGAAATTTCCCTCTGTACAGACAACGCAGCCTATATAGCAGCGGCAGCTTTTTTTGTAGGAAAAGAAGTTAACTGGCAAAAAATCTCCGCCAATCCAGAACTGACAATTACTGATTAAGTGATAAAATAAATCATGAACAAAGAGAAACTTCTAATAATCTTAATTATATTTACGATAATCTCACTCTCAATAAAATTTCTCTTAGACAATCAGACTAATTGCTTGGCAATAACCTCAACAGGTCAAGATATCACTTCCGGAATAAACGCCTCAGACCACTTTTTTGGAGACATAAAAAATTCATGTCTTAAAATAATTCAAAACCCTACTATTCAAGTATTTATCTACAACGATGGTATCAAAAAGAATTTGATAGACACTAGCAACATCTCAGTTGTATCAGATAAAATTTATCCTCTCACAAGCATTAAATATGACTTTAAGTTTAAAGTTGCTAACCAATCCCTTAATTACAAATATTTCTACGAACTACACGTAAAATAAAATCGCTACTGTTTTTCAATTGATGCTGATATAATTCTCTTATGGACAAAACATACGACCCAAAAAAATTTGAAAAAGATATTTATGCTTTATGGGAAAAGTCAGGCGCCTTTACTCCAAAAATTGATAAGAAAAAGAAGCCTTTTGTAATCATTCTTCCTCCTCCTAACGCCAGCGGCAAAATGCACACGGGTAATGCTTTAATGATTGCAATTGAAGATATTTTAATAAGATGGCATCGCATGATGGGAGATCCAACTTTATGGATACCAGGAACAGATCATGCAGGTTTCGAAACCCAAACAACTTTTGAAAGAGAACTCAAAAAAGAAAACAAATCGCGTTTTGATTATAATCGCGTTACTCTTTATAAAATGATTTGGGATTTTGTCCAAAAAAATAAGAGGCTGATCGAAGATCAGATCAGACAAATGGGAGCCAGCGTTGATTGGACAAGACTTCGTTTTACTTTAGATCCAGAGTCTATGAAAGTTGTTTACACAACTTTCAAAAAAATGTATGACGACGAACTTATTTATCGTGGTAACCATTTAGTAAATTATTCTTTCAAATGGGGAACAACTTTCAGTGACGCCGAAATTCAATACAAAGATCAAACAGATCCTCTGTATTTTGTTAAATATTTTTTTGTTAACAAAAAATCCGACAAGGATTTTTTGAGTGTCGCTACAGTTCGTCCAGAAACAATAATGGTCGATACCCACCTAGCAGTAAATCCAAAAGATAAAAAGAACGGAAAACTAATTGGCCAAAAAATAGAAAACCCAATTACAGGAAAAGTTATGGAAATAATCGGCGACAATTTTGTAGACCCTGATTTTGGAACTGGAATAGTAAAACTTACTCCAGCTCATGACAAAAATGATTATGAAGCAGCTCTAAATCATAAACTTCCAATAATCCCATTAATTGAATCAAACGGAAAACTAAATGAAAACGCTGAAAAATTTTCAGGTCTTAAAATTATAGAAGCCAGAAAAAAAGTTGTCGAGTTTTTAAATGAAAAAAATTTAATAGAAAAAATTGACGAGAATTATTCCCATCAAATCCCAGTAGATTATAGAAGTAGTGATTATATAGAAAACTTAATAATGCCAAATTGGTTTGTTAAAGTTGACGGGAAGTATAAAAGTTTCAAACAACCAGCATATGATGCAGTAAAAAACGGAACAATTAAAATCCATCCAAAGTACCGCGAAGTAACTTATTTAAGATGGATGGAAAGCATGCGCGACTGGCCAATAAGCCGTCAAATTGTCTGGGGTATGCAAATCCCCGCTTGGCTTTGTAAAGACTGTAACAAATGGACAGTTACCGACGGAGTTGTTCCTTCCGTGTGTTCCCAATGTGGGGCGAGCCACATCGAAAGGGATTCAGATACTTTTGATACTTGGTTCTCTTCAGGCCAATGGCCACTAATCACAACAGGTTTTCAAGTGAATAGCGATGACTTTAAATATTTTTATCCAACTGCAGTACTTGAAACTGGATGGGACATTGTCACACGTTGGGTTTCGCGAATGATAATGTTTGGTTATTATTTAACAGACGAACCTCCATTCCATGACGTCTATCTTCACGGTTTAGTAAGAGCTATGGACGGCAAAAAAATGAGTAAAAGTTTGGGTAACGTTATAAACCCTGAAGATTATGCAAAAGAATTTGGTACAGATGCACTCCGCATGGGACTTATTGCTGGAACAGCAAACGGCAAAGATTTTAATTTTCCAAAAGAAAAAATAATCGGCTATAAAAAATTTGCAAATAAACTCTGGAACATGGCAAGATTTACACAAATGATGTTAGACGAAGTTCATCTTCCTCCAAGAATTATTAACGAAAAGTCTACCTCATTAGATGACAAAAAAATTCTTTCTCTTCTTTCAAAAACAATTCATGACGTTAACGAAAGTTTGCAAAACTTTCGATTCACCGACGCTGCAGATTCTATATATCAGTTTGTTTGGCATGAACTAGCAGACATTTATTTAGAAAGTATAAAGGGAAGAACAGATAAAAAAGTGGCACTAGATAATTTCATTTTAGTTTTTCGCGAAAGTCTCAAACTTCTCCACCCCTTCATGCCATTTGTAACAGAGGCCATCTGGCAAGAAAATAAATTTTTACAAGATAATCCCCTCTTGATTACTGCCAAGTGGCCTGGGTAAAATGGCTAATGCCTTCTGCCAAGGAAAAACCTAAACAAAAAGTTAATTTTCAAACCTACTTCATCCATTATGCATACTGCCTTGCAATCATCGCGCTCTTATCTCTCACTTCAGTAAACATAAATAAATATTTAGAAAACCAAAAAGTCTTAAGTGCAACAATTGATGTGACTCCTCTGCAAAACGAAAAGTTATATTGGCAAACTCTTATTTCTCAAAATCCAAGTTACATAGACGCTTATTTACAATTAGCAAAAGTAGAAGTGGAACTAGGCAATAAAAACGAAGCAAGTGATTTAATAGCCAAAGCCTTACAATTAGATCCAAATTCTCCAAAAATTACTTCTGCTCAGAAGGCGCTTGGTCTTTAGGAGTCTCAGTTTCCCCTCCTTCAGGTTTTAATTCTGTTCCCTCAGGTGTTCCTTCTTCAGTCGTCGCAGGCGCAACTTCAACTACTTCTTCTTTTTGTGGTGGTTCTACCTTTGCAACTATCGTCGTTAAGTCCATTTTAACTTCAATCTTCTTACTGTCATATTTAAGGTCAGATACTTTTACAACTTGGTCAACTTCGGTTAAAGCAGTTGCATCAATTTCAAATTTTGGAATCATATCTCCCGGAAGCGCTTCGACTTCAAGTTCTTGAACGAGAAGCACCGCAGTTCCGATTCCCGATTTTTCTGCTGGCGACTCACCAATAATCTCAACAGGGATTTGCGCAGTCACTTTTTCTTTTAAGTTAACCTGCTTAAAATCAATATGTAGCAATTCATCAGTTGCAGGATGGACAGCAACATTGCCAACTAAAACCGGTCGAGCTTCACCTTTACCCAAAACAATTTCAATAATTCCAGTCTCGTGAACTTTCCTATAAACTTCACGAAAGAGTTTGGAGTCAACTTGAATAGAAACACTTTTTACATCACGACCATAAATATTTGCAGGAATAATCCCCTTTTTCCTTAAAAGTTTGACCTTCCTTCCAGTTAATTTTCGCGCTTCTGCTTTTAACGTAATTTTTTCCATTTTAAAAATCTATTTCTTTTATAAAATCGCTTTCTAGATTGGTATTATAGCTTGTAACAAGATCTCCGGTCAAGTTTGTAGGCAACTGAAAACGAATTTCAATCGGCATAAAATCTATTCCACTCTGGTGTCTTATATAAAAAAGTATTTTGCCAGGCTTTGAATAATCCACACTATTTTTAACTTTCCACGTAAAAATAACTTGCCCAGTTGCTACTGGAGGGATTTCAATAAAAGTTCCAGCTTCAGTTCTGTCGTTTATTTTACTAATCTCAGCAGTCCTAAATTCATTCTTCTTCCCTACTTTTTGAGTAACAGTATCAAAGTTTGCGTTAAGTGGCGCCAAAACTCTAAGATAATTTTTATAAGAATCTGTCTTTGAAGAATTGGTAAAATTAATTTCAAGCCTATTATAAACATCTCCTCCAACAAGATTAAATTGCAAATTTGCGTTTCGAGATATAAAATCACCAACCTTATTTCCCCCCAAATTAGCCTCAACTATTCCGATAGGTAAACTAACACAATTTCCAAAACAACGAGGAAAGTTAACATCCCCTTCCCATCCCAGGTTAGCCAAAGATTTCTGAAGATTCTCATCATTACTAAACATCTGTATCTTTTTGGATTGCAGTCCTTGGAAAAAATCATTCGCAATCATTGTTTTATTTGTGAGTTTTGCAAAAAATTGGTTATCAATAGCAATCACCCCATCAATTGGTTGATTAATCTCATTTTTCAAAAACCACTCTGCACGAGTAGCAGAAGCCGCAAAATCACTACTCCAATTAGAATTACTAAAATTCCAATTACCAATTCCCAAATACCTCAAAAGCGGGTACGGTGGATCAACATGTCCTTTTAATTGATTATCAAAATTAGCCGCATCATAAAAATTCTTAGCAACAAGCTTGCCCTTGTCAAAACCAAGAATTCCAAACGACACAATCTTCCCACCAGTCGGCCTTATCTCTTTTTTGTCTTGAACCAAAACTAAATAATTAGTCTGTTTATCTGTACCTAGAATTGTTGGCAACAATTTAACAACATCTTTACTTGACGCAAGAAACTTAGATATCTCCTTCAAATCAAAATTCGGCAAAAAGAAAACTCTACCTTTAAACTCATTGCGATCAGCAATAAGATATGAAACTTTTCTGTACAAATCATCCATTTCTAAATAAAGTTCTCTCGATTGATTCCCTAAATCATATGGATCACTCCCGAGTGCTCCATCTACAATTTTTTGCCCCAAAGAATATACTTTAATAAAACCTTCACAAGAAGAAGAAAAACCATAAACCAAATTCGACATTGCGCGTCCATCATCAAAAAACCAAAAGCCCAAACGAGAAAAATTAGAAAAACCGCGAGATATCTCAAAATAAAAATTAGCAGAAGGAAAGTTAAACTTTTCAAGATTTACTATCCCCTCTTTAAGAGCAAACGAAGAAACAAAGAAAGACAAAAATGGCAAGCTCAAAACCCAAAATAAAAAAAACAAAACAATAAAAAAATTTTTAACCTTTGGAATCCTGGGTAATACAATCTTCCTCACCTTTCTTTCTTTTACTTTGCGAGAAAAATTAGAAGCAATCATTTTTTCAAATTCATTTTCATCAAAATTAGTTTCCACAAAATCAAAATTAGAAATAGTCGAAGTAGGTTTTAAAGTTGCGTCGACAAAATATTTAAGATTTGGAAATTTACTTTTAAGTTCTGCAAAGAAACTAAAAACCGAAATTTTATTAGCAATAACCACTTCTTTTTTATGAAATCCATAAGAAAAAATTCCCTTAACTAATATATTAACTGCAGCGTTTACATGCACTAAATAAATATCAAAATCAAAGTTTGAAATTCCAAGAGAATCAGTATCTTTAACCTTTTTAATAACTCCTCCCAAAAAACCACCACTAAACAAAACACCTTCCCCTCCAAATAATTCTCCCAAATATACAATTGTTAAATTAGAGTTTAAAGCCTTGCGAGCCTTCACAGCAATTTCTTCAACCAAACTTCTGTTTACACTATTCAAAACATAAGGCAAGATAATTTCAACTTTGGGTTTATAAAACTGGACATAATCAAAAAATTTCTTAAGATCCAAGGCAGAAATAAAATCCTTTGATGAAGAAAATCCTTGAATTAAAAACACGTAATCAGCAAAGCCCAAAGTCTTAAAGTCGTTAACATTGTTTATACGAATAACCTCACATTTTTTTTCCTCAAGCCGAGCAATCAATTCGAGAGCCAAAGAATTTTGTCGAGAAACAACAAAAGCAAGAGGCACTTTATTCATACCTAATATTAGGCCGTGTTTCGCATCTCCGCAAGCTGATTAAATTGTTTTTACATTTGCCTCTTGGCAAAAAACCTTTGTATCCGTCAAAAATTAGTCAAAGACGTGAAGATTCGTCCAACTTTTCATTGACCAACTTATCTGCATAAAAGTTTTCTCTGCGGGGAATATGAACAAAGTTTATATGTAAATTATTGTCTACAATAATTTTCTTTACACGAAGTGCGAGACTCTCAAGAGTCTTATTTTTAATTTTGTAAATTCCAGTCAACTGATTCACAACCAGTTCTGAATCAAGATTAAATATTATTTCACCATCCAATTTTGTAGGGGCGTAATTCATTACGCCCGTGAGAGCAAATATTACTCCATTATATTCCGCCACATTATTTGTAGTTATTCCCAAATATCTTGCGTCACTATAAATTAGTTCTTTATTCTCATCATAAACACCAAAAGCACAGCTTGCTGGTCCTGGATTTCCTCTTGCTCCTCCGTCAGAAAAAATAGTAAGCATCTGAAGTTTATTTTAACTTAACAACCAAATATCTCTCTTCCCCTTCGCCTTCTGATACAGTTTCAATATCGCTATCATCTTTCAAAAATAAATGAACTATCCTTCTTTGTGTTGCATTCAAATTATAAAGTTTTTGCGCCTCCCCAGTTTGTCTTGCCCTTTCAGCAGTGGATCGCGCTAAATCTTGAAGTCTAGCATTTTGTTTTTCGCTCCACCCCGCAACATCCAAACTAATCTTCACCCATTCTCCAGTTTTTTGTTTAAGCGAAATTGTTAAAAAAGATTGAATCGCAGAAAGTGTAGTTCCATGAGCACCAATAAGCAGTCCAGCAGATTCCCCAGGATCTAGTTCAACTTTGTAAATCTTCTCCCCGTCCTCTTCAGTCTCTTTAATTTCAATCTCAACCTTAATCCCAATTAATTTAAAGAGTTCCGTAAGTAAATTCCTAATTTCCTTTTCCATACAAAGTATATTACCACAATTATGCTAAAATTTGAATATGTCTGAAGGAAAAATTTCCAGACGTCAGTTTCTTAAAAAAGCAGGAGTACTTTTAGGTGGATCTACTACAACTTTAATCTTGGCATCAGGAAAAATCGAACAAGAACTTATAGGCGCCGCGATCAACTTCATAAGTAATCCTTCAAAGGCAAACACTCTTAAAGACATCGCCCACCAATTTGGAAATGAAAAAGAAAATCCTAACTTCCGCCCAATAGATGTAATAATATCTGAAGGAATATCAAGCTTCGAATCAACTACAGGCAAAAGAGTATGTTTTCAAAGGAGTCCTGATTATCAACCTTCTTCGTATTACCAAAATCAAATACAAAAAATAAAAGATTCAATTGGACTATTGGCACAAGATCCTAAAAGTTTAATCCAACCATTTATCGATTCTTTTCCTCCAACTGCAAATAGAGAATACATAGAATCAGAATTTAATATCGGTGGCTGGCTTGACTCCCTCCCAAAAGGCGGCGGTATGTATGCAAATTTAACTGACGCGGGTAAGGTTGTTAGCTCAAATGAAATCATTAAAAGAGTCGAAAAAGAATCTAAAGATCTTATCCTTGAATCGAAAAATTTTATAGAAAGAAAAGTTAAAGAAAATAACAATAAACCTGTTTCGGCTTCTGTACTTTTTAGTTTCTTTCTACAAAAAAATGGAGGTAATATCTCCCAAAGCCTTGATGATACTTATGGATTTTTAAAATTTGCTTCTCGCAATAGTTTTGAAACTGGAGACATCCAAGCTAACTCTCAAAATATAGCTTGGATGAAAACACATGTGTTAGATGAGTATGGCATCAAACCATACGACAAAGAAACTAACGACCTAATTAATCTCATTGGTAAACCATATCACACATGGAATCTGGTAGCCATGCTCACATATTTTCCCGCTGACATTGTCGAACCCGCAGGGGTTTTTCGTCAACTCACCCACCTTGACAAACAAGGTGCCGCAAAACTAAATTCTGACCTCTTAACCTTGTCAGATCTTAATAAAACTGAAGCCATACTTCTTGAGTACCATTAGCCAACTCTTCAAACCCCCAAGACCAGTTGATCTATATTGTTGAATAGTTTGATAAAGAGAAAAGAAAAACCAATAAAGAGCAACGCCAGCCGGAAACCTTCCCCCAACCAAGAGGGTCATAAGAGGAAAAGTATAAACAGCGCTGGATTGCATAACAGCTTGAAAATCATCAGCAGACCCTTCAGTTTTTTTAGCAAGTTTCTCTTGTTTCTCAAGGTACGGGCTCGTAATCTTTGCAGAAACCATTTGAGAAATCGCAGCCAAAATTAAAATAAGCCCTGGAAGATCAAAATTAATTCCAGGAATACGAAATGTATCAGGTTTAGTTATATCCAAATACAAAAATTTTGTATTAATAATTTCTCCCGGATGAAACTTAAGAGGAGCGTACAAAAGCTCATTAAGGTGAACAGGATCTGTTCCGGTAAGTGCTTTCAAAAAAACCTGCAGAAGTGCAAACAAAACCACAAGCTGAAGTATCATGGGAAGGCATCCCGCTCCTGGATTAATCCCTTTTTCTTTATAAAATTGAGATTGAGCTTGCATCAGTTTAGTCTTGTCACCTTTATGCTTATCTTTAAGTTTCGTGAGTTGCGGCCCATACTCCTTCATTTTTTTCATAGATTCCATATATTGACGAGTAAGCGGTCGAAGAGCTAAAACCAAAGTAAGAGAAAACCCAATAATTGCAAGACCCATGTTATTAAAAAGAAGTCTATAAAAAACAACAAGGCCATTAACCAAAGGCTGAATTAATAAAATATTAAATATGTTCATATAGTTTAGACAACTGGATCATATCCAGGCTTCACAAACGGATTGCATCTAATCACTCGTTTTATTCCCATAAAAAATCCCTTTATTCCATATTTTGCAACAGCTTCATCCATATACTCACTGCATGTTGGGGTAAATCTACAACCATGCCCAAACAAAATTACAAAAATAGGCGAGAGGGTTTGTTTATATAACCTGAATAGGTTATTCAAGCTTTGCTTATATATTTTTAAGAGCATTTTTAAGTTCAGTCTCAATTGTAGCACGCGTTGCATGTAATATTCCAGGCTTGGCTATAATTACAATATCTTGTTCCACTTTCACACTATCCAAGTTTTTCCGAAAAAACTCGCGTAAAATCCTTTTCACTTTATTTCTTTCGTGCGCCTTCATTGAAACCTTCTTCGAAACAATAAATCCAAAACAAGACAAGTCTTTCCCGTTTTTTACAAAAGAAATAGAAAAAAGGGGAGTAGTATTAAATTTCCCATTTTGCCTAACATTTTCAAAGTCAGACTTCTTAGTCAAACGATTTTTAGAAGGTAGCATTTTGATTCATATCACAAGCTTCGCTTATGCCGTAAGTTTCTTTCTGCCTTTTAGTCTTCTTCTTTTTAAGACCTTGCGTCCATTTGCATTTTCATTTCTAGCTCGGAATCCAAACTTTCTCGCTCTTCTTAATTTACTTGGTTGATATGTTCTCTTTGTAGCCATACCGATATTATAGTTTGTAATTCGTAAATTGTAAATTGTAAATTGTAAATTAAAAAGCTTCGCTTTTTTTGTGTCTTGACCAATTGTGGATAACTATGTAAAACATGATGTTAATTCTATGGATAAAAAACAAATCTGGCACGACGTCCTTGAAAGCGTTAAAGTTTCTGTTTCAACCGGTATATTTAAAACTTGGATTTCCCAAACAGAACTAGGAAGCCTAAAAAAAGTAGCTGATAATAGATATTTAGCAGATATTTCTTGCGCTTCATATTTTGTCAAAACCCAAATCCAAGAACGCTATTTCGGTCTCATGCAGGACACCATTATTAAAACAATCGGTTTCCCTTGCGATATTACTTTTACAGTTGGCTCCGTTACCCAAACACCCAAAGAAAATATAAATACTCATGCCGCACCACTTTTTAATGATGATGATAAAAACGAAGAACTGACTAGTCGCCTAATATCAAGTAATATTAGGTTAGGCTTCACCTTTGAAAATTTTGCAGTTTCCGGAAGTAATCAGATGACGTACGCAGCAGCCCGTGCCGTAGCCGAAAAACCAGGCACCGCATATAATCCACTATTTATCTGGGGAGGCGTTGGAGTAGGCAAAACCCATTTGATGCAAGCAGTTGGTTTCAAAATGATAAAGTCCGACATTAATGCAAAAATTTTGCTTTGCTCAGCTGAAGAATTTACAAATGAAGTAATCCAAGGCATTAGAAATAAAACAACGCAAAATTTCAGAGACAAATACAGAAAACTCCAAGGCCTTTTTGTAGATGATATTCAGTTTATAGCAGGCAAAGAAAGCGTCATGGAAGAATTTTTCCACACATTCAATGCAGTTTCAGCCGCAGGTGGCCAAATTATCCTTACTTCAGATAAACCTCCCGCAGAAATTAAAAATATAGAAGCAAGACTAAGAAGTCGCTTTGAAGCTGGTTTAATAGTAGACATAGGAAAGCCAGACTTCGAACTAAAATGCGCAATAATTCAAATCAAGGCAAAAGAAAAGGGGATAGAGCTTGGGCTCGATTTAGTTAGCCTTATCGCAGGCAATATCGAAGGCGCACGCCAAATCCAAGGCTTTTTGACAAGACTCTTCTCAGAAAGTAAAGTCAAAAACTTACCAATTGATGAGAATTTAATTAAATCTTTAATTAGCGTGCGTCAAGGAACAAGCGACTCACCAAGACTAAAAGCAACACCAGAAAAAGTTGTAGAAGTAGTTTCAACTCATTTCTCAATTAGCCGAAAAGCCCTACTAAGTAAAGTAAGAGCAAGAGTAGTCGCACGCCCCAGGCAAATTTTAATGTACATGCTTCGTACAGAACTCGGCCTTCCATATGACGAAGTAGGGAGGATCATAGGCGGTCGCGATCATTCAACCGTAATGCACGCCGTAGCACTAATTACAAACTTATCCTCAAAAGACGCTAAAATCCGTGAGGATGTAATGGGGATAAAAAACTCTCTTTGAGGATATCTTTTTCACTTGTCCACTTATCCACATGTGAAAACTAGTTGTCCACAATTTTATCAACAGACTTATCAACGAAGTTGACAAGCTCCACTTATCCCTAACAAACCTCATTATCCACCGTTTCCACAATACTACTACTACTACTTCTATTTATATATACATAAAGACACCAATTGACTAAAATCAAAAAAAAGCTAACATTGTGTATGAAACTTCAAGTTCTACAAGAAGATCTTTCAAAAGCTCTTAAGGACGCAATTCGTTTTATAAATACAAGACCAACTCTCCCAATTCTTGGAAATTTCCTTTTAAGCGCTGAAAAAACAAAACTAAAAATTAAGGCAACAAACCTCGAAATGTCAATTAGCCTAGCACTTGGCGCCAAAGTTGAAGAAGAGGGAAGTGTAACAGTTCCCGCCAAATTTTTCCTTGAGTTAATCACGAACTTAAATAAAGGCCAAATAGATATAATCCTGGTAAAAGAAGAACTCAAAATCACAGCAAACGATTTTCAAGCCTCAGTTGCAATAATGCAAGCAAACGATTTTCCAGCAATTCCAGAAACCATAAACCAAAAAGAAAGTTTCGTGCTTAAAAGAGAAAATTTAACAAAAGCTCTTTCAAAAGTATTATTCAGTTCATCTCTAGACGAAACAAGGCCGACCTTAACAGGGATCCTGTTTATATTTGACGCGCCGGAGGCGACGAATTCATCAGTCCTGACTCTTGTTTCATCAGACGGCTTCCGCCTTTCAAAAAAATCTTTGAATTTAGACCAAAAAATAACCATAAATCAAATTATAATTCCAAGGACACCTCTTCTTGAAATAATTAAAATTGCAGCAACAGATGATTTACTTTTTGAATTCAAAAAAAGCGACAATCAACTGGTCATAAAAACAGGGGAGACCTATCTTTCAACAAGATTAATCGACGGCAACTTTCCCGATTTCCAAAAAATAATTCCAGTTTCTTCAACCACAAATGTTAATGTAGATAAAAACGATTTGGAAAGGGGAGTAAAACTCGCCGCAGTTTTTGCTCGCTCCGAAGGAAACATTATAAAGATGACTGTCAATAGCGAAGGACCCTTTTCTATACAAAGCGAAACCGCCAAAGCTGGAAAAGAAAATTACAAAATAGAAGCAGATGTAAGTGGAGGAAATCTAGACATTTCTTTTAATTATAAATTCATAGAAGAATTTGTGAGTATTGCAGAAGGGGATAGTGTAGAAATTAAATTAACCGATTCAGTTTCCCCAGCAATTTTTGTAGATCCAAAAGACAAAGATTTCCTTCATATAATAATGCCAGTAAGTATAAAAAACTAATTATTGAGACACCGTTTGTTTTACAGAATATCCTTGTATCCAATTATTAACTTCACCAATAAAATCTTGAAAAACATTGACAGGTTTAAAATACCATACTTCCAAAACTGTTCCACTTTTTTTATTCCCTAAATAAGCAAATCCTTTATCTGGATAAACATACAAGTAAAAACCGGCTAACGAATCTGGTCCGTACAGGACATTTTCAGTATCTCCGTATTTAGCATGTATGTCTTGAATACTCAATTTATCGTTATACGCAACAATTTGTCTAAAAAAAACTGAAGTATTTTTGTTAAAAAAAACTTCATGATTGCGAGTGGGACTATTTGACTTAAAGTCGTCAACAGCTTGGCCGTTCACAGTTTTTTCAGAAATAGGTTGTCCTAACTGCCCAACAACATCCGCTTTTTGGCTATCACCAGGCTTGAAATTATCCCAAAAAAGACTTTGTTGTACGGGTGATAAAGTAGGACTTAACTGTCCTGGAACATTTTTAAAATTAAAAACAATTAAAATTAAAAACAAAACTACTACAGATACTAGAAATAAAATCTTATGTTTCTTTATATAACTAATCATATTTTATTATACCTTATGTACCAGGCCAGCCCATCTGTTCTTGAATTATATTCTCGTGAACAAACCTCCAATGATTAGGATATTTCTGTTGAAAAGTGGTACCAGAAAGACATCCGTAGTGGCCGGCAAACGGCGGTGCTCCAGGTGACATTGGACTGTTGGAAATATAGTCTGCAATTGACTCAGCAAAACTCTCACTATAATTATAGATGGCTGATATTGATATAGGATAAGTACATATCAAAATACCTGTTTTGGGTTTGTCTGGATCTTGAAATGCAGGTGTATCTTTAAATTTTGCATAAATTCTACCATAGCCATAAGCATACTTATGGCCTAATTCATGAGCAAGGAGGTATACTCCATCTGGTAAGTTTAAAAAGGCTCCACCACCAGCTGCCAAATCAAAATCAATTTGTCCGCCTGCGGGCGAAGCATTTCCCCATTCACCACCCAATGTAGTTGAATTCAATGTAATAGTCCCGAAAGCAGTGCAAAGTGGGTTAATATAACTCGGAACATTATTTAATAAAAAATTTATTGAGTCCGTAGCTACTGTTCGACGGCGAGTGGACCAATCTCCTTTAAAAACAAAACAGGATACGGCGGGATAAATAGCCGATTGGTTGCCTGAACCAGCACTTTTCGTCGCATAAGGTACCACATAAGCTCCAGAATTAATAATAAAAAGAATTAAAGCAACAGCCGTTGGAATTCCAATAACAGCAATAACCAAAGGGGCAAGAAGCGCACTAGTAAACGCTCCCCCAAGTGCAGCAACTCCTCCGCTAATCGTTTCAATTCCAGCAGCGACACTTCCTCCAGTTATTCCTCCCCCAATTGCAAATCCGCCAGAAAACCCAATAATTATTCCAACTCCTCCAAGAGTAACGCCTCCAATAAGCGCTCCAAACCCTCCAAAAATTATCGGCAAACCCCTTTTAATCCAAGGCAAAATTGTAGTACCAAGCCAAGCAAGTGCAGTCCCGATTCCAGGAGCGATAGCAGTGCCAGCTGCAGCTGCCAATTCTTTAACTCCAGCTTTAATAAAAGGCACTGCAGCTCTTTTTAAACCATTTTCAACTAATCCATTAAATATATTCTTAGCTGTGTTTCCAAATATTTGTTGACTGACTCTTAAAGCTAGACCACGAACGCCGCTTACAGGAAAATCAGTTTGATAATTTTCAAACCACTGCACTTCATCGTAAACCTCTCCAGTTGGTTTTTGAAAAACCGACATCAATCTTTGTGTTTGTGTTGGAGAAAGTCCGGCCTCAATAGCCATAAAAGGGTGGACAATATGGTATTCCTTAAACGCCTTCAAAAACTTTTCTGTTTGCTCTTTTTTTAACCCAACACTGCTCGCTATAGTTTCAAATTGACCAGCAGTTACACCAAGTTGATAATAAAGCTCCATCGAAAGTTTAAATGGATCCTTTTTAATTTCTGAAGGCGCCGCAACTTTTTCAATAGTTTTCAAAAGTGGAACACCAATTGGTCCAGCCCAAAAACTACTTACTGAAATTTCTTGATAAGCATATTCTTCACTCTTTTTTTCTTTTAATAAAAGCTTCCCTGCAAATTCTTCTCCAGCAATTTGAGTTATTACCTTTCTTGCGTCTTCGCGGATTTCTGGAGGAATATTTTTAAAATCAACAACCAAAGCTTCTGTTGGGCTTTGTTTTTTTTGCTCCACAACTGTTTTCAAAATTCCATTAAAAACATCACTATATTTTCCAAACACTGTTTTTGGTACTTCTGAAGTTGAAATATTAACTGGAAGAGGTTGCATGAGAAGCCTATTTTCACCAATATCACTAAGTACAGGGATTACTTCGCTATCAGTTGGCAAATTAACCACACTTTCTATATAAGTATTAATAACCGTTTCCTGGTTAGGAAAGTCCCCTAACAATTTCTTCTTAAAGCTATCAGGATTTTCTTTGATATCACTAATTAACGCCTCACGACTTTGATTATTTGAAAGTATTACGGCAATAGCAGCAAGCCCAGCTATTTTTTCAAGTTGTAAGACAACTTCATTTATAGCCGTTTCAGTTAAAGAAGCATCTTCTGTCTGGAGTATTTTAGTTATATCGTTAATATATTTACTTCGCTCATGAAATAATTGCATTCTTTTATCAATCTCTGCGCGAACGATATCGTGTGCAGCACCCTTTTTGTTTCCAGCAACTTCTTCATGATTTTTCTCAAAATCTTCAACCAAAATTTCAAGATTATCTGGAATATTTCCGTTCTCGGTAATTAAATATGTTCTAATTCTGTTTAATTGATCTTCAAATTGGTCCAAATTAATTTTATTAAAATCATCCTCTGTATAAAATTCATATTCAGGAAGTATTTGAGGAAAAGATTGAAGAGTTAAAATAACAAGACTTCTTATATCAGAAAAAGATAGATTTTCAAATTCATTCTTTCCATCATTTTTTTTAAAATAATCAACTGCGCCAATTAAATTTTCAATATATTCTTGCTTCATTTCTTTTGATTCATTGTTTCAGATGGTTTTGTAGTAATCAGCTTGTGCTCTTCAGCTGAAGCAACAACCCGAATAGGAGCATGGTGTGGCCCAGCAAAAAATATCCCTTCTCCAACGTTGGCTGCCATTAATAACTGCCTCTCTCCTTGAGATAAATAAAATAAATCACCAACCTTATCAATAGCAGCAGGCGACTGTTTAAGTAACACGCGAAGTGCAGAGTTCGTTACTATTGCCTTTCCAATGTCCTGGGCAAGAAAGTCCTCAACGTCTTGAGTGATTGTGGTAAGCCCCAGGTAGTATTTGCGAGCGCGTTTAACAACACTCCATAAAAATTGCGCAGTGTCAGGATACCGCATCATATGCCAAGCCTCGTCCACTATAAGCAAACGCTTTCTAACATCTTTCTTAACTTTCGTCCAAATAAAATCTAAGATTATAAACATTGCAATAGGGCGAAGCACTTCTTGAAGATCTTGGACACTAAAAACAGTAAAAGGATTTGTAATATCAATATTCGTTTGTTGATCAAATATCCCAACAAAGCTTCCTTTTACATATTTTTCAAGTCGTGCAGCCAAATCCAAGGCTTCAGGCACTTCCATGCCAATTAAAGTTTTATAAAGATCTTCAACAAGTGGCGGTTCTTTCTTTTGTGTCTCAGGGTCTTGCGTAATCCCCTTAGCTCTATATGTCATCACAAGTGCCCGGTCAAGCATCGCGTCTTGTATAGGAGGAAGGTCTCCCATAATTACTCGAAAAAGAGAGTGAAGAGATAATATTTTAAGTCCCAATTGATTCTCTCCTTCTTCATAAATCTGAGACAAATCAAACGGATTAATTTTAGAGGGACTATTAAAACTAAATGATATATATTCACCGCCCACAGCTTCAGTTAACGGTTTATATTCAGCCTCAGGGTCAATAATTATAATATCACTTCCGAGCATTAGACTTCGCACGCTTTCCAACTTCACAAAGAAACTCTTTCCAGCACCTGACGTTGCAAATATTGTCATGTTATAGTTCTCAAGCGAAAACCTATCAAAAATAATAAAAGAATCATTTTGCGGATTTATCCCATATAAAATTCCAGTATCGCTCGATAATTCTGCCGAAGTAAAAGGAAATGTTGTAGCAAGAGATGTTGTATCCATGTTTCGAGTTATTGAAAGTCGGTCAAATCCAAATGCCCCAGTCGACAAAAATCCACGCTCCATATCAAGACTTGCCTTTTTACCAACAATAAGAAGAGAGGAAAGTGTAGATTCAACTTGTCGTGTCACATGATTGAGCTCTTCCAAGCTTGCTGCAGGAATCGTTATATAAAAAGAAAATTCAAAAAAGCGCTCACTTCCTTTTACAAGTTGCTCTTGCAAGCTTCTAGCGTCTTCAAGTTTAGCCTGCGTTGATGGATTAACAATTTTTCCCCTCTGTATGTCAGTTGATATTTCAGCCTCCATTTCAGTTATTTTTCGCTTCAAGTCATCAAGAACAGTTTTCCCCTCCACAGGATAAATATAAAAAGAAATATCCATCGAATGATTAAAATTAATTACAGGCTCCAGCCAACCAGCAGTCACAAAACGGGGGTATCCTCCAACAAAAAGAGTCCGTAAATAAGTATCCCCAATTTTCACATAATTAAAATCCACTTCAAGGTCTTTTGGAGCAATCAAATCTTGAAGTGACATTTCTCCTTTGGAATAGCTAATAAGCGGGTTCAGAATTTCTGGCTTTGCCTTTCCAGCTGCTGTATTGGCTGTAGTTTTTTTATTTGTATCGTTATTCATTGCTTGGTAATTGCCGGTGGCTTAGGATTATAAAATTCATAAAAAAGTTCCACCAACTGATTGGTAGTTAATTGCGTTAGTTTAAGGCTAAGTCTTCCAGCTTGGCGCATCAAATGGTCACGTTTAGGGTAAAGCGCAATTTGAGCTTTTTTCAAAATATAGCTTTTAGGAAATGGCAACGGCCCTTTATTAGTTACAGCCGAAAAGGATTGTTTTGCTCCAAGCTCCAAGGGAGAAAAAGGCACAATAATAAAAAATCTTTTCCCAAGAACATTTTTCTTTTTAACAATTTCAGTTATAAAAGTCCTGTATGACGACATAACTATTTGTAACTTCGGATTATTTATTTTGCTTGCAGCTTCCGCAAGGTAATTCATGTAACTAGAAATATCTTTTCGCTGACTGCGAACCAGTATTTGGATAGAAAAAGAAAGTGAATTAAGAAGAGCCGCATATGAATAAACCACAGCCTCTTGTTCTTTTTCGCTTAAAAGTCCAAAGTTAAGCGAAGTCGTCTCCATCACAATTGCCGCTCCTCCGTCTTTAAACAAAACCAAATCATCAGTAATGTCCGCTATAGGCATTTCATCCTGAGTTGTAGAAACCAAAGGCAAATCAGGCAGATTCAAAAAAGGAATCTTTGAAATAATGTTTTGTTTGGTTTTGTTATCTTTCATTTTGCTTGTATTGCTATCGGTTCAATAATTGCCCCACTTGCTTCAAATTCAATCGGATCAAATTCTTGTCCCTCCTTCTCAGCTAATAGCTTATATTTCCCGTCAAGAAGGGCAGTAACAATAAGAAAATGCCCAGCTCGATTTGTACGAAGCGCTCGCACAGGTCTACCGTTTTCATCTGTAATTTCTAGAATTGCTCCTTCAATTATTTTTTTATTATGATCCATAACTTGTCCAGAAACAGTATTAACAATAGTTGGAACAGATGGCGGTGCAGCGTCAAGAGAAAACATCGCCTGCTTTGTTTGCCCGGCAACTCCCTGGCTTGTTAATGTTGGAGAAACACTTGTCGTTTGCAAGTTTACTTGCGCATGAGGCGTCTCTTCGAGAATCATTTGAGGCCTAATATTTTGTTTATCAATAGATATATAAGTAGTTTGTGGGATAATAACATCGTGTTTAGCCTCTGTAACAGGTGCATTATTTGTAACACCCTTTTCATTTTGTTGCCCATGCATAGTCAAAACCATCCCATTATCATTATTCGCCAATGCTTTAACTGGCACTTGGCTCTGCGGGACAGAGGTTGGCGATCCTGTAAACAATCCAGTTAACTTGCTCAAATAATTATTTTCACTTGCCTCCAATTTTGATAAAAATGGAATACTTGCAAAAGCATTTGTATTCGTTTTGTTTTGCTCGCCCGCCGTAGCCGTAGGCTGAGTTTCTTCTGCAAAATATTTCACACCCTGCCTTTTCTCCCAATGAAAAAGCGTTGGTGAATAAACACCTCTAAAAAATGCAACTATCCACTGCTCAAGTGGCCTCTCTTCAAGCGGGACAAAAGCCAAAGCTGCTCCCATTCCCGCAGAAAAAAGAATGAGTGGCCATTTAATTATTCCCGGAAGCCCTGTAGCATATAAAATTACTCCAACAACAACTCCAGCGGCAAGCTCCAAGAATTGCTTCAAGGTCATATCACCAACCAAATGAAATTGATAACTAGATATATTTTGTGGTACTGCGTGTTGCTCCATAATTTAGAATGCCCCTTATACTAACTCTACTCTGTGAAGCACATTGTGCAACTCTTGCACTATTTTCACACTATTAATTGATCCCTTATGATACATTATTTTATCTTGTTTTTAAAGTATTAAGTAATATAGTTTAGATAACCCAAAAAAATATGAGCGACACAAAAATGTTACAGGCAGTTGCAAGTTCAATAGCTTTAATGCGTGAGGAAATGAAGGAGGGGTTTAAAGAAGTAAATGAAAGATTGGATATGCAAGGCGCATCGCTTGCATATAAAGAATATAGCAAATTAGAAAAAAGAGTTAAAAAATTAGAAATTAAAATTGTAGGGACGTAATAAATTACGCCCAATAGTCTTTGTGTTTAAGGAAGAGAGGTGAAATTCCTCCACTGTGCCGCAACTGTAAATCCGCTGAAGAGACGGAAAGTCAGAAAACTAACAAAGACAATTAGTCTCGAGCAAGATATGGAAATTTTAGAATCACGCAAAGCGTTCGCTCTTGATCGTTATCAAGAAGTAAATACTTTTAACAAAAAAGCTCTCGAAAGAGATACTGCCGCGTTAGTTTTAGAAACTTCAGGTGAAATCCATAGTTTTTTTATTGCAATTCTTCCGGATGGAACCGTGGTCAACCCGGCTCTTAGTAAAATTAAGGATGTAGAAAATTTCTATGCTGATGAAACCCCCCAAACCATTTTAGAAAAAACTGCAGGTTTAAAAATGAAACAAGTTCTACTTGAAGAACCTGAAGACACTCTCGTTGCATGGGTCAGTCCTCCTGGTGGTGAGTTTAAATATGACGGTGCAACATTTGAAATTGGAAGAATTAGAAAAATTTTAGGAATTAAAGTACTACAAACTTACGGAATTCCCTTGAAAAATGTAACTGGTGAGTATTGCGAAAAATTATTTTTGATGCTCGAAGAATTTTCGAGTAAACCTTCTCAAAATATAAATTCAACCGAAGATTTGCGCGACAAAATCTCTGTTTTAAAAATTCCAGGTCATTGGATTGATTCTTTAGGTAAAGTTTTTCCGGAGCTTTCGGAAGTTTTTACAAAAATAAAATCCGGTGAAGTTCATAGAGTCAAAATGAAAGCAATAAAAGACGCAAAAGAGGTGGTAGACAATGCTTTTGATGGCTGGAAAATGCCAAAAGAAAATCTTATATATGCAGGAGCCAGAATTGAAATGGGAATGCAAGGGAGAGGTTGGAATTTATCGGGTGGCAGATGTGGAATTCTAAATAGTGATCAATTAGCAATGCAGAATATTGCCATGTTTGGAATGATTGGAATTAAAGGCGAAGTAGGGGAGAAAAAAGCAAAATACGTCAAAGAATGTCCCTTTTGCCATACACAATATAATTGTTTTCTAGAACCTGGTTTCGTTTGTACAGGTAAAATCAAAGACGAAAAAGACGAAGATGGAGATGAAAAAGAATGTGGCCAGGTGTTTGAAGGAGTTTGTTGAGCTAACCGCACGGCTACGGTCACCGTGAGCGTACTTTTCGTCACCGTAAAAATGCCTGTAATACGACCATTTCACCGTGACCGCGGTCCGCGGTGAAATTCGACCGCTAACTATCGACAGATCGTCTCAAAATGATACGATTGATGTGTATATTTGAGACAAATCTCAATTCTCAAAAATCAGCCTGGCAGGAATATTTGTCACACCATTAGGTAGTTCAAATTTATCTTGAGAATTGGAGATAATAAATGTTTTATTAATATTATCTTCCAAATCCCTTTTTATTTTGACGATTGATGAAGAATGCTCTGGCCTAATCGTTGAACTAGATTTTATTTCAATTAGGTTTAATTTGTTAGATAATTCAACAACGAGGTCTATCTCCAATTTGTCTTGAGTACGTAGATAATACATCGAAGGATTTTCCCCATGATGAAGAAATCTCTTCATAAAGTCGGTAACAATTAAAGTTTCAAATAAAGCGCCATAAGATGGGCTAGCCGTTAAAGTTTCAATATTATTGATTCCCATAAGATAAGTTGCCAGGCCTGTGTCACTAAAATATATTTTTGGCCTTTTGACAAGTCTTTTCCCAATATTTTTATAATATGGATAAAGAAGAAAAACCTGATAACTTGTTTCAAGTAATGTTAACCAGCGCTTTGCCGTTGTAAAAGAAACTCCAATTTCGCGAGCTATGGAAGTTAAGTCAAGTATTTGTCCAGTCCGCGCTGCACAAGCCCGCAAAAATATCTGATATTGTGCTAAGTCTCCAACTTGTTCCAGATTTCGAATATCTCGTTCAAGATAAGTATTAATATAAGAGCTACACCAAAGTGTCCTGTCAACTTTAGGGTTATTAGCAATTTCAGGGTAATTCCCTCTTAAAATTATCTCAGCCATATTATATCTTTTCAGATTCTTCTTTTCTTTCAATTCCTCTTTCAAAATAACTTCAACCGTTTTTGATTTATCTCCAAGTCCCAATCTTTCAGACACCGAAAAAGGCAAAAGGGATAAAATTGCAGCTCTCCCCGCAAGAGATTCACTAGCTTTTTCCATCAAAACAAAATTTTGCGATCCAGTAAGTATCCACTTTCCAGCCGTTCTGTCCTCATCAATAGAAGATTTAATGTAAGATAAAAGCTCGGGGACATATTGAATTTCATCTAAAATTGCTCCATTTTCAATTTGTTTTACAAATAAAAGAGGATCCTCCTTTGCGCGAAGTCTGATATCAGGATTTTCAAGACTTATATATTCATGAGTTTTACCAAATTGTTTTCGAAGTAATGTAGTTTTTCCAGATTGCCTAGGCCCAGTCAAAACAATAGCTGGAAAAGTCGCAACTGCTCTATTCAAGGTTTCAGATACAGTTCTAGGCTCCATATCTATATTTTCACCCTTTAATTTCAATATGTCAAGTTGAAATTACAGGGTAAAGTCTACTGCCTTCCTCTCTCGTTACCCAACCCTTCCCAAAAATGCTATAATAAACTATGCCAAAAGTATTAAACTACAAAATAGTTATCGAACAAGACGAAGATGAAAAATTCGTCGCGTCAGCTCCTGCAATCCCCGGCTGCTATACAGAAGGTGACACTTACGAAGAGGCTCTGAAAAACATCAAGGAGGCAATTAAACTTTGTTTAGATGTAGCAAAAGATGACACTGATTTTGCATCAAAAATAAACCTTGACAACCATTCAAAGTTTATTGGAATTACAGAAGTTAATATCTCTGCTTAAATGCCCAAACTCTCACCAGTCAAACCTCGTGATTTAATTAAATTTCTAAATACAAAAGGTTTCTTTGAGATTAGACAAAAAGGAAGTCATAAATTCTTTAAACACAACGACAGAAGAACAACGGTTGTTCCATATCATTCTTCAAAGCCAATAGGTAAAGGTTTGTTAAGAAAAATTTTCAGTGAAATCAAAATAAATCCTCAAGATTTTATTAACAGAAAATCTTAGTTTCTCTCTTCCAATTACCCAAATCTCCCCAAAAATGATAAAATATTTATATGTCAGAAGGAAAAAACAATATGGAAAGAAAAATTATAATTGGTTCAAAAAATGCTAGTATTGATGATCTTCGTAGAGAAGCCCAGGAAACAAGGAGAAGTGTTCAGTCAGATACTTCTGAAGTAGTGAAAGCTATTAAAGAACTAGGAAAAGAATTAACAGGAGAAGGCAGAATCGAATTACCTGATGGCGAAGAAAGACAAAGAAAATTTGTAAGAGAAATTTTAGAAACAATCGAAGATTCTAAAAGAGATTGTGCTGATACTACTAACGGTCAAACAGTCAAAAAACTTGAAACATCTCTTCAATATATGGAAGCATCTGTGAGAGACGAAGTAGTGGTACGTCTCGCACTTCACGACTCGTCAGAATTAATGCGACAAGCAGGAGGTAATGTTAGAGCAGAAGGTGTTCTTACAATTAGCGCCGCTGCAACCGAGGCACAACGAAGAGGTCATGATATTACAGATAAAGTTGCACTAGCATGTTTTAGAGCTGAAGAGGAAGGCGGAGGCTTGCCAGGCTTAAGGATTTCTGAAGCGTGGGATCTACTACAGGATGCTAATTTTAAATACAAAGACGCAATAATCGAAGTTAATACTAAAATTTTGATTGACAAAGGACTTGACAATAATTCTATAACACAAATTTTTAGTTTACTTCATTCAGAACTTGATGGAAAATTTAACTCAAAAGGAGACCGTAGAGATATTTCAGATCTAGAACCAGATGAAAAGAACAATCTGAAAAAGTTGGGACTAGAAGAGGATTTACTAAAAAAACTACATTCGACATGGGGAAATGATTTTGCTGATGATCAGGAAAAAAGTAGTGATGAAATAAGAACTGGAGATGTCGCTGTAAACTATCATACAGACTCAAGAATTCAAAGGAAATCAGCTGTAAAGGAGCTTTTGGTTAAAAGAATGGGTGGAGATGTCAAATCTGCCAAAAAATCAATTCAACTCGCTGAAAAAATGGCTATTGCTTCACTTGAGACTTCTGTATGGAATAAATCTAGCAAAATAGGAAACGATCAACTTGCAGAATGCACAGGGCTTCAAGCTTGGCGGAAGAAAAGACGCGGCGCGGGAAGACCAGCGGGCCCACTAGTCCATGAAAATGCAATAAAAGGTTTTGGTACATCCTGGAATAGATCATTAAGACCAGGGGATTTCAAGAATCCAGATGAGCTGAATAAGCCTCAGTATGCCGCAGACGTTGCAATAGAAAAAATAGGAGAAGGCTCTTGGCAAGGTTATTGTGTCGCAGACGTTGGAAGATCTTACGATTTAAAAGAACTATTATTAGATAGCGAACCCCAACCTGACAAAATAAACATAGCCTTACTTAAAAAAACAGTTCCTTATTTCAATACAGCTGACAAACCAGATCAAAAAGCAGGTGACAAAACTGGTGACAAATTACTTAGAGTCTGGTGGATTGTTGGCATTATTAATCTTGCATGTACATACCCAAAATTGGGTTGGACAATTACAGCTATCAATAACCTTCGCGAGGAGGTAGTGCTAACTGATCTTTCAGAACAATCAGAAGGTTCAAGAGGTGAACTATATGGAGCAGGAAGTTTTCTTACACAAAAACAATGGGACCAAATAGCAAAAGCAACAGATTACGCTCATCAACTTTCTTCGACGCAAGCCAGAGGCCACGTTACGGACTCAGTAACAAACTTCTTTGGCGGCGGCGGAAAGAAAAGATAAACCCTCAACCTACTTTTTAGAAAAAGAGCCGCCAACTCTTCTTAAAGCCTCTTCTGTTGTAAGCTCTTTTTTCAATGAACTCTTTTTTTCTGAGTCATCCTTCACCAACTTGCCAAACATTTTATCTAAAAACTTTTTCATTTTATTGCTTTGTAAAACCACCTGAACTAGCAACAGCCTGTTCGCTGGTCCTCTCTTTTTTCGTTGGAGGAGAATACTTTCCTCTTAGGTACTCTTCAACTCTCCCACCGATATAATGCCCGACTCCTCCAGTCGCAGCTCCCGTCAAGAAAGTTCCAATACCAAACGGATTAGCGGCTTCACTGACAGCTCCTCCCACATCAACTTTCTTTCCTTCAATCATAGCTTCAATTATATGAGAAGCTCTTGGAATAAGAAATAGTATTACAAAAGAAAGTACAAATCCCAAAACACCTGTCCCAAGAGGCATTCCTGGCAAATTAATAATGCCACCTCCTTTAAGAGATTGAATATTGTAAGTATTTAGAAGTTTAAAATTATTTGCTGGATCAAGAGCTCCCAAAGCCCAAGCCCAGAAAAAATAATGAGAGAAAAATATCATTATCGCAACAGTTGGATAAACTGCCAAATTGGCAAGAAGATTCCTTATCCATCCCCAAAAGCCTTTTCCTCCTCCAACTGTCTCAGTCAAAATAATAATAGGGCCAACAATAATAAGTAAGACTGTTATTGCAGCTGTTCTAACCATTAGCCAAAACAAGCGAAAGAGTATAAAAAGCAAAAAAACGGCAAAAATAATCAAAATTATTACTCCTCCTAAGGCAGCTCCGCTACCAACTATCGGAATTACAACACCAGCTGGAATAGCAGCCGCTCCTGCGAAAATACCAACTCCGGCCAACAATATAGCAAGAATAACAATTCCAACAGAAAGACTCACAAGCCCATTTAGAGAATTAAGTTGATTAAAAAGATCTACCGGACCAGGAGCAGTGCTAATTGTATTTCCACCAATCTTAATCATTGCAGCAAAAGCTCCAATAACTACATACATAAGATCAACCAAAAGCCCTGCGATTGCGTATGAAAATGTAATTAAAATCAAAGCAATTGCTATTTTAGGAAGAGCAGATTGTACTGTTATAACCACTTGTGGAGAAATTTTGGTTCGAAACATTATCATAAATGCCATGGCAATAATAACCACAACCATTAAAGCATAAGAAATATCTCGTACAACTTGCCAAAGAGATTGAACAGGAGAAAGAGTATTGAATCCTGCTCCAGTTTGCGCATAAGCTGGAGAGATAAGGTGAAGATTTGCAGCCGTTGTTTTTACATACTGCACTCCGGAAGCCGGTCTAAACGCAATAAGATTACCGGTTAAATAAGCAAGCCCAGTAATTGGCCCACTAGATCCAATAGACGGTGTTGTTGGTAACAAACTAGGTTTTGAATTGTTCAGTATTTTCGTTGCATCAGGTGGAGCAAGTTTGCTGGCGCAATCTCCAATTTTGCTTAAGTCCCCAGTTGATCCAAGTTGAATACAACTTGTAATTTTAGACCCAACCATAACAGCAATCAAAGAATTAAGTATCCAATTAACCTGTGCGTAAGTATATCGCTCTCCAAAAATCTCATTTGGGTTTTTATCATCAAAAACTTTTGTACTCCATTGTCCAAAACTTTGGTTATACCAGGGCTCGGAAGTATTTTGTGCAAAAGCAGAAGGAGCAAAACTCATGAGTAAAACAAAAGCAGACAAAACCGAAATCAGAAGTTTGGAAATTATCTTAGGCATTGAAACTTATTATACTATTTACTTGCAAAAACTTAAACCAGCAACCCAAAGGGGAGTCAGTATTTTAATTACACAACCCTGTAGTTGGATAGCTAGGGTAGGAACAATTGTTAATATAACCATTAGTAATCCATCCCCAAATTTCTTTAATATCCAAATCATAATTTAAGTCTCCCTCTGTTGGGCCACAAACTCCATTATTATTCAAACCCGCTCCAGATCTATAAATATGAATAAAATTTTGCATATCAGTATAATTTGGAGTAAAACACTGTGGGTGGCTTGATTTATACCCATTAGGAAGTTTCAAAAAGGAAGCCAATTGAGCACTAAAATCAGCAGAAGGAACTCCGCCTCCGTTTATCCCAAAGTCTTGAGTTATACAGCTTGTAATATTTGATGAATAATTACTTCCTCCGCTCTCGTGAAGCCACAAAGCAAGAGAAAATATTGGATTTACTCTTGCATCAATAGAACGCTTGACCACATCGTTATAACATTCATTAACATAATTTTTGCCGGTTTTTCCCACCCATCTATTTGCAAGATCAGCAACATGCGCTTTGATTGCTCCACGGTAAGAAGCAGGAATGGCGCTATCAGAGATTGTCTGGTCACAATTGATTTGACAGCTACCAGGTTTAGAAGTCGAAGGAGAAGAAGTTGTTTGAGTAGAAGAAGGTGTTGTGCAAATATTATTACCAGCAGCAATACTAGGAGTTGGAGTGTCTGTCTTCCCTTTAATACCAATATTCGCAATAGGGGTTCCGCCTCCTTTAACAAGTGGATCTTTTTGATCTTTCTGGCAAAGATAAGTGGAAGTATCACTGTCCAGCATTAATGTATCAGTTGCACCAGCTGCGATCATGGCCTGATTAGCGCCGTCTGGAGTAGTAGCTTTTAAGGCCATCAAATATAATTTATTTCCACTTAAACCTAAAATCGTTCTTGGCTCTGGTCCCAAATGAGTAGGGAATTCAGCATTGCTAGCAACAACTCCAGTAATAATAAATTTAATGCCACTCAAATTTTTAGGGACTAGGCCAATATGAGCTGAGCCAGCGCTGTCAATCCAAAATGAACGATAGTTATTATAATCTCCAGGAAGACTGTAATTAGTAATTTTTCCACCACTTCCAATCGGTCCAACTGGAGTACTTCCGTTTTGGAAACTAGCATTAATCGAATACGCTAAATTATTAGATTGTCCCCAAGCACATGTTCCTTGTCCGTATTCACCAGGTTGTGAAGCAACTAAATTATTAGCATCAGCCGTAGTTGTAATAAGCCATCCGCCTTGCCCGCCAGAAACTGGAGTAAGAGCCGCATCGCTTGACGCAGAAGAAGAGGCGTTACCAAGATCCCCCCCAGTGCCATTTGTTGTACATTGTTTTGGCCTCAAAGCCTTCTGTATTCCTTGCAAAAAATATTCCTGCAAGCTTCCAACATAAGGGAAAAATATCTGAGCATTGCCTCCATCCCTACCGCTTCCTGCAGCTCCCGCAAGAACTGTATCTCCGCCAGTTGAAGAACTATAGCCGACATTTGTCACAGCAGGTATTTCTTTAATTTCAGTTAAAACGCTATTTGGACCAACCTTAGGGAAAAACCTTTTAAAAACAGACATCGTTCCACCAACCAATCTCTCCCAATTTTCCTGAGCATTTGGAGTTTTAGTAAAAATCGCAAGAGAGGCAAGCACATCTTTTTTACAGTCACTATAAGTCCCATCTGGATTAGGCTTAAAAACGCAAGTAAAAGTAGCATTAAAGCTCAAAGTCCCTTTTATCGGTTCATCTTTGACATTATATTCATCAGTCTTGTTAATATCTCCGTAAAGCTTGTCACCAGGATTAGTTCGAATGTCTTGTATCTCGCAGTGCTGATGACTTGCTACGTCATAAAAAGAAGTAGGGTTATCTGGCCCAGAATCTTTTCCAGAATATCCAGGATCAGTGCTTGGCCTAAAAGTGTCCTGCAAAAGTTTAGCAAGCTGAGCATCTTCCTGGGTATGGCTAAAATACAAACTGTGCTTTGAACTATCAACCCCATTTAAAACATAATCAACAGGAACAAAACTAACCTGCGATACCTGAGAATCGCTTTGTATAGTATGAGCCAATTCAGTTGTACCCACAGATTTTCCTGTTACAGGGTCGGTAGCTGTCTTAATCGTATTTGTATCAGTTCCAATCAAACCCCTTCTGTCTTCAGTGGTAGTTGGGAGTAAATAGGAAATATATTGGCTGAAAAAATTCAGCCCGCCCGTTATGGCCAAATCACAAGCATAAAATTGATGCCCTAAAACATTCACGCTAGGAGTACAGTGTCCACCTTGCCATTCGATGTATTCTTTCGACCATTCTTCGATAGTCTTAAAAGCTTCTTCCCAAGGAGGTTTGTGCCCGTTCCAATCCGAAAATCTATTTAATCTTAATCCTCCAAGAGTAAGTATCTGTTGAATAACAGATACTCCCTTAGTGCAAGGAACTGGTGTGCCCGTTAAAGAACAAACAGCAACTTGATTATGCCTTGCGTTGGGGTTATTAGGATCAGTCGCAGCAAGTGCATCAGCAACTTGTTGAATTCGCTCTCCCATTTTTATTCTCCAAGGCAAAAGTTTGTTTAAAGGCCCAGAATAATTAACAACTCTTTTTACAAGTTCATTTTTTGATATCTGGCTCAAATCATCCTCCCAAGTCATATTTACAGTGCCATTTAAATACCAGCTCACATAATTATTAAGCCTGGCAAGCATATCAATACTTGACGCATTTGTCGTCGCATTAGCAACATCATCAGTATTTCCCATAATTGGAAGTTTTGCGCTAGCCAAATTTATAGCAACAGAAGACTGCTGGGGAATATTTGTATATTTACAAGTTTTAGTTCCGTTTGCATCTGTTGTACAGTCTCCTCCAGGTTGGACGCTTAATGTCTTTTTAATAACCAAATCATTTCCACAAAGAAGAGTGGTGTCAGCCACTTTCTTTTTGCAAGGAGAAGCAGGGTAGGGGCGGAGTTCATGAAATTCACTATTATCAGTCGTCGCGTCACATGGAATATCCTGAAGAACATATGGTTTCTTAACTGCAGAACAAGTTAAATAATCAAATTCGCTTCCATCAGCATTATAAACTTTATCAGGAGTACTAGGAATCCAATAAAGCCATGGTTTAGTTGTTCCAGCTCCTATTCCGCTTCCTGCAAAACCACCACAATTATTAACAATCAAAGTTGTACCAGTTGAAACTCCGGGAGGTAATGATTCAATTTTCAAAAAATCAACCTGTTCTTTAATGCTTTTATGTGGATCACTGCCCCAGCCTTCAAAATGGGTAACAGTTTTTCCACAAATTTTCTGCTCATATAAATATTTAGTTTTCCAGTCTGCTACACCATCTAGTTTGAAAATATCAGCAACAAGTGTATTTACTAAATTGCAATTCGGAGATATTGCACTAGCAAAACTATCAACCCAATCAGTTCCACTATAAACACCGTTATATAAATCAGGTGGAGCAGGGGCAACTTGATATTTTTTTGCTTGATTAATAACACTTGCAAATGCAACATAGAGTTTTGCATAATCAACCGCAGCTTGTTTTACGTTTCCACCAGGATTGTCCCATGCTCCAGCATCTTGATTATTAAGTTCTACCCCAAAAACAATTAACGTTCCAGCTGGAAATCCACCGTTAACAGCTGGATCGAAAGAATTTAATTTATTTGCAAATTCAATAGCTTTCTGAGGATTTTTAGCAGCTCCAGCAGTTACACCTTCTATTCTAAGAATAACTTTAGCACAAGGTGCAGTATTATGAGGATTACCGCTTAAATCGTTTATTACAGCAACAGTTCCAGTAAATCCTTTGTCACAAACAACCGCTTGTCCAGCTCCTGCGTCAGGTAATTCTGGTCCAACATTATTTCCACTAACTTGTGCAATAATATTTTTATTAAAAACAAAAAACAAACTCAAAAATAAAATTAAGAAAGCAAAAATCTTTAATCGCATTAATCAATTATATAACACTGAAGAGTGTATTCTAAACTTATATTTTCTGTAAAGTTCTATCAAAAGTAAACAAAGACATGTTTTTTAATTTTGCATAAGAAGCAAGGAAACAGTCAACAAAATCAATATTCTTCTCACTAAAAATTTCCAATGTCTCTTGAAAAATATCACCGTCTTGAATCTTTAAATAAGGTGTTGTATGAGGTACAAAAATTTCTATTTTAGTGGTCTTTGCTTTAATAAAAAGTTTATTTACTTCTTCAGCCTGCTCTGGAATATCGTTGAGTAAAAATCTCAAAAATCCGTTAGTATCCACGATGAATTTATCCATTATTGAGATTTGCGAGATGCACCATGTTCCTCAAATGCCCTGCGTATTTGAGAAGGTGTAGCTAAGACATTAGTTTTAAATGTTCCACGTAATTCCAGCAAATCTCTGATTGGTTCTATCATGAGTTTGCCCCCTTTTTCGCTCACAAGCGCCTTTTGAGATTTATCTAGCCCCATCTTCTTACGAAGGGGAGCAGGAATACTTATTTGACCTTGAGAAGTAATGGACACAATATATAACATACATTATTGTGGCTGATAAATCTGGAAATTAAGTATTCCAGTTGCTCCAGTAAATTGAGCAATTAATTTAAGTATCAAATAAGAAAGCGCAATTAAAACAAGTCCAGCTATTGCATAAGTCAAAGTTTTACGTGCTCCCTCAACTGCCTGCGGATTTCCTCCAGCAGTCAAATAGCTGAAACCTCCAACAATAAACATAATAAAGAACACAATTCCACCAAGCCCAATAGCAATAGAAACAACATTCCCAAAAATATCATTAAGTCCAGTCAAAGCCGCCGGTTTATCCATACTTCAAGTATACTAAATTATTTAGAAGTTTTCTTCCTTTAATCCAGCCTGTTCTAAAATACTTCTCAATGTTCCTTTTCTGATTTCTCTATGATGGGGAATTACACATGTTCGTTTGGTTTGCTCACTCCACCAAATTTCATGAGATCCAGAAGTTTTTCTCCTTAAAATAAATCCATGCTTTCTGATTTTTTTAATAACCTCTCGATATTGATAAGATTTCATGACGAAATATTTAAGAAGCAACCACAACTGGAACCTCAAACTTTATTCCATCCTTCAAATTTGATTTTCGTTTAATTTCCAAAGGAATCTTTATACCTTCTTCCTCATAAAGTTCAATCAAACTGGCTGCAACCGAAGTTATTTCAGAAATAGTCTCCTCAATAGTATCTCCCTGCGCATAACAATCACTCCATGTTGTAGATTTTGCAAAATACCCATCACCATCCCGAGTTATAGAAAGAGGCAACTCATATTGATTAATTTGGGTAATCTTTTTCATAGTTTATTAATTATACCACGCCCAAATATCATTAAGTCCAGTCAAAGCCGCCGGTTTATCCATAACCAAATTGTAACTAAAATATAGAAATTAAACAAGAGAAGAAGAAATTATCCAACAGTATTAAAACTTGGAAGTGTAAGCTTATTAAATATATTAATTCCAAACAAACTCCCAACCAATTGTATTATTGCCCAAGCTGCAAATACTATAACAAGCCCAACCAAAGCAGCAGTAATCTGGTTTCTAGCAGCTTCAGTTTGTCCTTTGTCCCCACCAGAAAGAATCCATCTAACCCCTCCCAGAACAAGCATCACAAAAAAAGCTATAGCTGCAACAATCAAAATCAAGGTTATGCCCGACTGAATTATAGCAGGAACAGTAACAGTTTGAAGAGACTTAAAATCTCCCTGAGGAGCTAAATTAATTGTGTCAGCTAATAAATTTTTCATATCTAAATTATTATTTAATAATGAGCGGTCCTATGTCAAGAGTCAAAATTGATATTCCAAAAAACTTCTCTATAAGCTTTATTATAGCAAAAGCTGAAAAAAGTACAACTATTCCTACCATTGCTTGTGTCAAGCGTCCTCTTGCAGATTCAATTGCCCCTTTATCTCCGCCGCTTGAAATCCATTGAATAGCAGAAATAAGTAGCATAAAGAAAAATATTATAGATCCACCAACAAATGCCAGTCCAATCAAAGAGGGAATAAGTTGTTGGAAAAAAGTCAGTCCAGTATTATTATTCAAACCTCCAAGAGCAGGATTAGAAATTCCGCTATACGTCCCGCCGGCATTGCAAATTCTTATACATTCTTGCGAACTTGCCCCGCTGTACTGACTACAGTTTGAAACACAATTATTTGCCTGAGCTAAAATAAAATTTATCATATTAACAACCACCAGTTGAAAGAATACAAGTTGGATTCAAAATATTATTAAGTCCAAGTATTTGTCCAATTAAAGATACAATAAATATTCCGGCAATCATTACAACAACTCCAATTATCCCAGTAGTAATTTGTTTACGAGCCGCCTCGATTCCAGCTTTATCTCCCCCTGAAGAAATTATCCTCAAAGCACCAAAAATAACTTGAAAAGTAAACCAAATAAAACCAACAACAGTAATAACTCCAATTATTTTTGAAAGAGTATCGGTAAACTGCCCAGAACCATTTCCTTGTGGAGTACCAAGAGGCCCAAAACCACTAAACCCCGGTCCCAATGGGATTGAATTATTTTGTGCAATGAATTTATTCATAATTAAATAGTAGGTATCTTTGGGTTAATAATAAAAGTAGGATCATTAAATATAAGCTGTCCAAAAATAGCAGCCAAAACAAATGCCCCTGCCATAAAAACAAGCCCTAAAGCAGTTTGCCAAATTTTAGCCCAAGCCCCTTCCATTTTCTTTGGATCATCTCCGGCTCCCATAAAAGCATATCCAGCCAAAACCAAATTAAATAAAGCAAAAATCCCGCCACCAACAATAATGAGCTTCAAAGATAAATTAAGAAAATTCCCAATTCCACCACTACTTACATCCCCAAAATTTTTTAAACCCTCGGGAAGAGGAACTTTTCCCAAAGAATCTTGTGCTTGTGCTAAGTAATTCATATCTTAAAAAGCCGGTGTTCCGGAAATTATATTAACTTTAATTATAACCTCAATAAGTCTTACAATCCAGTAAGCAGCAAATACAACTACAAATCCAATCGCAGCAGCCGATGCAGCTTGTTGCCCTTTTTTAGCAGCTTCCGGATTATTTTGTCCAGCCCCAGCAATAATACTAAATCCAGCAAAAACAATAAAAAATAAAATCAGTACTCCAGAAACCACAAACCCGAGTCGCACAATTAAAGAGACCAAATCACCCAAGGTTGCACTTTGTCCAAATGGAGAACCAAATCTGCCTCCTATGTCAATTCTATTAATCTGTGCTAGTAATTTCACACTTCAATTGTAACAAAAACTATCTAAATATGGTAGTAATCCTGGGAAGATATAAAACCGTTCCAATTAACTGTACTATCCAGTAAGCAGCAAAAATAATAATAAAACCAACAAGTGCATTTGTAATATGAGATTTAGCTGCGCCAGCAGCTTTTGGGTCCCCTTGAGAAAACATAAGTTGAAGCCCTCCAAAAATAAGATAAATAAGAAGTAACATTCCAGCAATTGTAAAGATCCAAGGAATAGCGGCAGAAATAATTGTTCCAATACTGGTGTTTACACCAAATGTTGGTGGGGAACTTGGAAAAGCCTGTTGTTGAATTTTATCAAGCATATTACTGAAATGCTCCTATCTTTAATATATCAAATCCAATAATCCTAAGTATCACAAGAGAGAAGATAAGCAGTAATAATCCAGCAATTGCGCTAGTCATAAGTTCCTGTCCTGCTTTAAGTCTATTGGGGTCTCCCCGAGAAGTTATTATTTGAAATCCAGCAGCTAAAATAAGCAAAAATGCAATTCCTCCTCCAATACCAATACCCCAACGAAGAAAAAATCCAATCAAAGCGTTTTGATCATTAATTGGAACACATCCAATTGCAGTGTCAATTGCACTTTCTCCACAATTACCATTTATGGTTGTAGTAGAACCATTTTGGGGATGAGAAGGTAAGTTATTACTTGAATTTGGAGTAGTGCTTGAAGTTAAAAAAACCTGCCCGCTACATAATTGAATATTAGAACGTATAGGGTATTCCCTCACCGTCAAAATTACCACATTGCCTGCACTTCCACCATTCACATCAAACGTAAATTGTTGATCGGAATTTGACTGAAGATTAAAAACCTGAACAACATTATCTCCCAAACTTCCCGATAAATTCTCACTTAAAGCATACTGTTTAGTGGGATCAAGACCAGAAGTGTTGACACGAGCAGTAACTGTAAAACCACTTCCCGATGAAGTTGAACCAGATTTTGCAGTAATACTACAAGTGCTTTGTGCATAAACCTCATTTTTAAAACTAAATAAAAAAAATAAAGTAAATAAAAATATAGCAAAAATCTTCTTCATCCCCTAAATTGTATCAAATTCACCTGATATAATAAATGTATGCATCTCAAATTAAAATTTTTGCTTATTTTATTTTTTCTTTTTGTCGTATCTTTTTCTTTTAAAGAAAAAGTGCGAAAGGTTTCAGCAGAGCCTAATTGCCAAGATCCTTCTTCAGTTCCAATTGGAGATATGCAAGCTTGTATCGACAAATTAAAAAGTATCGCAGATAGTCTTGCTCCGGCCCAAGAAAATAACAAAAAAGAATTAGCTAATTTAAATAGCCAACTCACAAGTCTAAAAGCTCAAATAGCAGGAATATCAAGCAAGTTAAACGATTTGGCTCACCAAATCGATAAAAAAGAAGACGACCTTGCCTTTACCAAAAAAATCTTTGAAGAAAAAGTAGGAGACCAATATAAGTTTATGAGAATTTATGATCCGATTATGCCATTTCTCTCAGAAAACGCATCCAAAGCCTTCCAAGAAATTATTCTAAGAGAGCGCGTTGCAGATAACGATCGTAAAACCATTGAAAATTATGCAAATGAATTAGCAAACTTAAATTCAGACAAAACTAATTTAGAAAAAAACAAAACAAGTCTCGCGTCAGTTCAAGCAAAAGTAGATGGAGAAGCAAAATTTTTAGGCAGTGAAGTCGCAAAAGTAGATAGTTACTTATCAGACCTTTCAAGTAAACAAGAAGAATTAGCAGCACTTAAAGCAGGAGGGTTTGCAACTTCAGTTGGCGATACTCCTGATACTTTTGAACCATGCTCAGGCCCTCCCGGTTCAAGCAACTTTTGCGATCCAGGGTTTCGTCCAGCCTTTGCAGCTTTTTCTTTTGGTGCCCCTCATAGAACAGGTATGAGTCAATACGGCGCTTATGGAAGAAGTAAGTCCGGCCAGGGAGCAGAAACAATTTTAAGTGCTTACTTTCAAGGCAGCTCCCTAAATAAAAGTTACAGTGAAACAGGAAGCATCACAGTTGACGGTTACGGGTCTATTTCGCTAGAAGATAACTACCTTTTAGGCATATACGAAGTTCCCGAAAGTTGGGGAGATAACGGAGGATTCGAGGCATTAAAAGCACAAGCAGTTGCAGCACGCACTTACGCCCTCTATGCAACAAATAATGGCGCAAAATCAATCTGCCCAACAGAAAGTTGCCAGGTTTATAAGCCACAACTCAAGAGTGGTAAATGGGCGCAAGCAGTTAAAGATACCCGTGGGTGGGTCTTAACAAAAGATGGGCAACCTGCACCAAGTTATTACGCTTCAACTTCAGGAGGCTGGACTATTTCGCAGTGGGGATGGTCAGGTATAAAAGACGCAAGCGGAGATTGGCCAGCAAGTGCATACGAAAAAGTCTCAGGCTCTCCGTGGTTTTACAAAGGTTGGTACAAAAGTAGAAGTGGCGCAAGTTGCGGTCAAGGAAATCCATGGCTAAGAAGTGCGCAAATGGCAGATGTGTTAAATGCCAATCAAGTCCTTAAAAATGGCGGGGCAGATGCCTCCAGAATTTCTCCAGTTGGAGATTGTTGGGGCGGCAATCCTTATTCACAGGCAGATTTAGCAGGAATTGGAGGTTTCACCTCAGTCTCTTCAGTTTCAGTTGTATACGGCAATGATGGGGCAACCCAATCTATTAATTTTGGAACCAATAAAGGAAACGTTACAATAAGCGGCGCTGACCTCGAAAAAGCATTTAATCTACGCGCTCCAGGATATATTGGAATAAAAAGCAGTTTATTTAATATAGAAAAACTTTAAGAAATCTTTTTTAAATCTTTATCAAAAGAAATAACCTGCCCCGATGGAGCAATAGAAGCGAGATAAACATCGGTAAAATCAAATTTCCTCTTTTGCATTTTTTCTAGAACTTTTCTAACAAGATCCTTTTTTACTTCAAAGATTTTCACCTTTTCAATTAAAAGCAGTTTCAATATTTTAGGTATATAAACACCTCTTTTTAAAAGATAATATTTTTCAAAAATCCAAATAAGTTCATTAATAACTAAAATAGAAATAAAACCAATTTTCTCGCCTTTTTCTATACTCTCAATCAAATTTTGTGCATCTTCAAATTGATCAGGTATATCACCTAAAAAATATCTCAATAACACATTTGTATCGATGTAAACCTCATTCATTTTTTATCAATAAGTTCACGTGCAACCTCTTTTTTAGTGGCCGCAAGTATTTTAGAAAAAGGCTGCCCTAATTTCTCTTTGGATATGTAATTTTTTAAACTTCCAGCAGTTTGCGCAACAATAGAACTATACATTGGTTTAATAATAAGCATTTTATCTTGAAGGTAAATAGCAAGCCTTGATTTATGACCGACTCCAAGCATGATTTGAATATCTCTTGGAATAGTAATTTGTCCTTTGGAAGAAAGTAAAACCATTTTCATAACAACTTTACTATAACAAGTTATCTTTACTTTGTCAAGGTTTAAGTTTCATCATCAAAATGATAGAATCATTCTCATATGCCAGACATATATATAAACCCAGACGACGCTCTAAAAAAGAAAAAGATGAAAATTGCCAAAAAAGTTAAACCAGAAATTTTTGAAGCCCCAAAAAATATAGAAAATCTCCCAGGTCACACCCATAATCCTTTAGCAACTTACTGTTATTATCCTCATGATGTAGATTTTCTAAATAAAGAACCGGATGAACAAATAATTTTATTAGTCAGACGCCACATTTTTACAAATTTGGGCTGGTTAATTTTAGTTATATTAATGATTTTTGCCCCACTTGTCCTAAATTATTTCCCACTTTTAGAATTTTTACCAATAAAATTTCAAACCTTAGCAATTCTTTTCTGGTATTTACTAACTCTCGCCATAGCAATTCAAGGCTTTCTAAGTTGGTTTTTTAGTGTAAATATAATTACAAACAAAAGAGTAATTGACGTTGATTTTGAAAATCTAATTTACAGAAAAATAACAGATGCTCAAATTAGTCGTATTGAAGACGTTACAGTCCAAATGGGATCTGTAGTTAGAACACTTTTTAATTTTGGCGATATTGTGATCCAAACAGCAGCCGAAATTCCCGAAGTCACTTTCGAAGCAGTTCCGTTTCCAGACAAAATCGACAAAATATTATCAGACCTAAGAATACAATCAAAATAAATATGCAAGTAATACCATCAATAAGTTTAATAACAGTTTGGGCAGTTGTAAAAATATTTTTTATTGTTGGCCTTTCAGTTTATTTAATTTTCGCCCTCGTTGTAGTTCGGCAAGTTCAAATTATGAGTCAAACAGTTAAATTAAGTTTCGAGCTCCCAATTAAAATTATTGGAATAATACATCTCTTGTTTGCGCTATTGTTATTAGTTTTCGCCATAATTGCCCTGTGAATCTCAAAATTACTCATGAAAATTTAACTGGAACGCCGAACCCTCATGGTTGGGTAATTTCTTCCGACTTCATGCCAATAAACCAAAAGTTAGCCCTCGAAAAAGGCCATCTTTTTACAATTATTTCAATAATCGCCCAAAACAATACAGATTTAGCCAAAGATCAAAATGTAATCGTAGGCCGTGAAATATTAGCTCGTCTACACGAAGAATATTTCAATAAAATTGGCAATGGATTTTCTCTTTTAAATAGCGCAGTTCGGAAAATCCATGAAACTTTTGGAAGCCCAAATGAATCAGTCCAAATTCTAGCAGCCGTTATTATTGGGAATAAAATCATTTTAGCAGGAGTCGGTCAAGTTGAAGCTTGGGTAAGAAGAAATTCTTTACTTGCAAAATTAATTAGTTCATCATCTTCTGCCTCAGGCATAGTTCAAGATAAAGATGAATTTTTCTTAGGCACAAGTAGTTTTTTCAAATTCGTGAGTCCATCATCAGTTTTAAATAAAGAAAACGAATTAGATTCAATTTCGGCAGTTATTAAATTAAAAATAGAAACTGAAATAGAAAGCGAAATTGCACAAGTTATTCAAAAAGTAATCCCAAAAGAAAATACTTTTCCACAACCAAAAAAAATATCAAAATTTCGAATCATTTTGGCTTCTCTTATAGATAAAATTCTAGTAATTTTACCAACCAAAGAAAGTTATGTTAAAGAAGAATTTAGAAATCCAGAAGAATCAAAAAAGAAAAAAGTCGCAACAACGATAGGTGTGATCCTTCTCGTTTTATTATTCCTAAGCATTTTGTTTGGCATAAAACAAAAAAAGAGCACTGATTCAAAAGCTCAGTACCAGCCAATCCTGGCTTCAATTGAACACGACTTAAACGAAGCAGAAAGCATTTCTGCGATTAATCCCGCTAGAGCAAGAAATCTTATATTAACATCCAAAACCCAAATAGAAAGCTTATCAAATAAAAAAATAAACGACAAGAAAATTACAGATTTATCAGATAGAATTAAGTCTGATTTAGGAAATATTGCAGGCATTTATCAAGATGATGCATCACTATATCTGGATCTTACGTTACTAAATAGCACTTTCAAAGGTGACGATATAGCCTCAAGTGGGGAAAGAATGGTAGTTCTTGATAGAAACGGCAAACGCCTTGAAACTATTGAAATCAACTCCTCAAAAGCAGATCCTGCTGGAGGCCCCGATATAATGCCAAACGCAGGATTAGTAGCTAGCTATGCCGATCGCAATTTTGTAACAAGTGACAACGGAATTTGGGAAATAGGTAATAAAGCAGAAATAGTAATTCCAAAAGACAAAGATATAGGAACTAACATTTTAGTTTCAGCTTATGCAGGAAATTTCTATATTTTAGATAAAGATAAGGGAAAAGTGTGGCGCTATCAAGGAGACGGAGGAGTGTTTGGAACAAAACTCAATTGGTTCGGAAACGGAATCAACCCAGATTTAACAAATGTAATATCCTGGACAGTAGACGGAAACATTTGGATGCTCACAAAAGATAGCAATATCTTAAGATTTTCAGGCGGAAGTCCAGTCAATTTCTCCTTAAAAGATATGGATAAAGATCCCGCTGCAATAGATATATTTACAACTCAAGATTCCAAATATTTATATTTGTTAGATAGGCAAAATTCAAGAGTTCTAGTTGTAGATAAAGATGGAAATTACAAAGCCCAATACTTAGGAAATAACATTAAAAACGCAAGTAAAATAGTTGTATCAGAAACTGACAAAAAAATTATTTTATTAGAAGGTGACAAATTGTTTTCTTTAGATATAAAACATTTGTAGGAGCACAATTTATTGTGCCCTTTCGTGTGGAGACGGAGGGAATTGAACCCTCATCCGCAAAATACATATACAAAACTTCATTTACAAGCTTAATTAATTTGAAATTTTCCTCTATATATTAAAATTAATAAATAAATTTAGAGTAAGGTTTTATATTTTCAAATTTTAATCTAAAACCAAAAGATTAAAATTATATCTCGTTCTTTCTTACACTCTTAAAATTTGGTCGAGATCAAATTTCAGAATGCCTTTTTACGCGAATGCGTATCTAGGAGCGAAATCTTGTGATTTAGCTTTTATTTTTCGAATCTAGTTAAAGACTTAGATTCAAAGTCTGCTTGCAGTTTTGTTAAAGTGCTTCACGTCGAAACCGATCGTCCCCATTGTGAATTTATTTCAGCTCGCGATCAAGATCACGTTTAATGTCCCGCTCTTTCATCGTTTGCTTCTTTTCAAACTCCCGTTTACTCTTAGCGAGCCCAAGCTCTACCTTAATTAAACGTCGCTTAGTATACACCTTTGTAGGCACAAGAGTCAATTTATTTTGCTTTATTTTTGTTTCTAAATTAACTATTTCACGCCTATTCAGGAGTAGCTTCCTCATATGAGTAGGATCATACCCTTTAGCGCCAGCTACGGCAACGTCTGCGTTGATGAGAAAAACTTCGTGGTCAAGAATTTTGGCATAAGAATTAGATAAATTAATATGCCCAGTTCTGATTGCACGAGCTTCACCGCCAGTTAAAACTATCCCAGCTTCAACTTTCTCTTCAATCGTGTAATTAAATCCAGCTTTTTTATTTAAGATCTTCATGGCAATATTATATCAGTATGGGCATTCTTGATCTTCTTTTCCCAGTTTCCTGTCTTAATTGTGGCTTGTCTGCGCAAGCAGGCAAATCTGGAAAGTATTTTTGTGAAGAATGTCTTTCAAAAGTTCAAGTTCTTAACCGTTTCGATCCACTTTCAAAAACATTTTCTATCTTTAGATATGAAGGAATAATAAGAAAGGGGATTATAAAAATCAAATACAATTTTGCATACGATATTGCAAAAGAATTGGCAGAAATTACAGCCAAAAATATGAAAGTTGATTTAAAAAATGCAGTTTTAATTCCAATTCCTCTTCATAAAAAACGTCAAAATTGGCGTGGTTTTAACCAATCAGAAATATTAGGTAAATTGATAGCCGAAAAGCTAAATTGGCGGTTTGAAAAAGATCTCCTAATCAGGCCATTTGGAGGCCAGAACCAGGTAGGATTAGCCAAATCTGATCGGGTTCGGAATATGCGCGGAAAATATGCGGCGAATAACGAGGCTCTGCGAGTCATCCTAGAAGGCCAATCTGTCATTCCGACCGGAGTGGAGGAATTCCTTCCTGTTTTTGTTGTTTTTGATGACGTCGCAACAACAGGCTCAACAATAAAAGAAGCAATAAAAGTATTAGAAAAGAGTGGAGCTCAAAAAGTCCTCGGCCTAACTGTTGCTAGATAAATATTTTTTGAGTCTGGGAATAATTCTTTTCTGCTCAAAGCCAAGTTTAGCTCCTTCAATCTCCTGAAGAGTCATCCACTTAAAACCAGCTCCCTCGTTCAAGATTATTGAAACATTTTCAGGAACTTTAGATGTAAAAACATTATCATTATAAACATCATCGTGATCATATCTGCAGAGAAGTTTAAAGTCTTTGGGATTTATTTTAAGTCCATATTCTTCTTCACATTCACGAACAACTGTCTCTAAATAGGTTTCATTATTTTCCTTACCACCACCTGGAAAACACAAGACATTGGGATATCTAATCTTTTTTCCATTCCCATCATCTCTTAATTGCATAAGGATCTTATGCGAAGACTTAATTAATATAAAAGTAACACCCTGCGCAAGCCTTGATAATAATACCTTATAACGGCCCATCTTTTCCAGTTTGCTCATTAAAGCATATCTTGGAGATGGAGAGGGAAGTGTAATTAGTTCAACTTCAGGATATTTTTGAGTTAAATCCTTAAACTTCTTTCTAAAAATTCCTTCCACAAATCTACTTGTGAAATAAATTTTTTCAATGGCATTCTCTTCTAAAATCCTCTCAACTATTTCATTGTTATAAGTAATATTTATTAAATTATTGTCTAGATTATTTCCATTTTTCCGTTCAGCTGAGTAAATTACATCAGAAATTGCCATGTTTAAATTCTCAAACAATTTTTGTTTAGATTCTTTATCAGGAAGTTCAATGTTATAAACGCTTTCCAAAATACTCCAAAATTGATTTCGGTTGCTTCCATAAAACCAATTTCCAGAATTTTTTCCAGGAAAACTTCCAAGAAGTAAATAGCGAGCCTTTTTGGGTACAAAACAAAGAAAGGGGTGGATTTCTATCATTATTCTGGCGGAGAGTACAGGGGTCGAACCTGTTAGAGCTTTCGCTCACGGGTTTTCAAGACCCGCGCATTACCGTCCTGCCCACTCTCCAATTAATTCGAATTTCTGCGGAGGGGGCGAGATTCGAACTCGCGCGAGCCTTGCGGCTCAGGAATTTAGCAAACTCCCGCAATGGGCCTCTATGCGACCCCTCCAAAATAAACTACCGAATTATACCAAATTAAGGTATAATAATCCTAACATGCCCGAAGCTAGTACCCTTCCAAAAGAAGCAGAAGAACCTGAAAAAGATCTAGTTATTTGGATCGCTCCAGCCAGGCCATTCAAAAGAAGAAACAGGGATTTCTATGTAACAGTAGGGGCAATGGCAGCTGTTACAGGTTTAGTTCTGTTTCTAATAGAAGGCTGGTTGCCAGTAATTTTAATTATTTCTCTTGCCTTTTTATTCTATGTAATGGCAACAGTTGAACCAGAGAAAATAGAATATAAAATAACAAACAAGGGAATCAAAATTGCAGGTAGGTTAACAAATTGGGAAGGAATGGGAAGATTCTGGTTTACCAAAAGACTTGATAACGAGCTTTTAGTAATTGAAACAAGAAGCTTACCAGGTCGCTTAGAGCTCGTAATTAATGAGCAAATCAAAGAGGGCATTAAAAAAGAATTAAAAGAATACCTAACTCACGAAGAGATTCCTGCATCAAATCTCGATAAAGCCACAAATTGGTTTTCCAAAAAAATGCCAGGAATTAAGTAAGTTTACTTCAGATTTGGTAAAATACATCTACGTGCACCCATAGCTCAATGGATAGAGTGCGAGTTTGCGGAACTTGAGATGACAGTCCGATTCTGTCTGGGTGCACAGGTTCATCTGTTGATACGAGGTGGGTTCGCATAAGCAAAGCTTGTCACTTTGTGATAGCGGCAATTGCAAATGGAGACGTGCCTGAGAGGCTGAAGGGGCTCGTTTCGAAAACGAGTGTAGCTGTAAGGTTACCAGAGGTTCGAATCCTCTCGTCTCCGCAAATTCGAAACGTGATATAATTGGGCACGATGAAACAAAAAATAATTCTAGTAGGGGCAGCTGTAGTCTATAAAAAAATTAAAGACAAACCAATCTGGTTTTTAGTAAAACAAAAAGAAGATTCAGATTGGGAGATTCCAAGAACAAACGCAAGACGTGGAGAATCTTCTGTTCGTTCTGTTATTCGCATGATGGGCGAACAAGCCGCCATGAATGTAAAAGTTTTAGAAGAAGTAGGTCGTTTTGGCGGTGCAGCATTGGTTGGGGGAAATACGATCCCTCAAAGAACAATTTATTATTTAATGGTTTGCAAAGAAGCAAATGAAGTTTTAAGTTTTCTTGATTACGATTGGGTAGATGTCGCAAAAGGAGTAAGGAAATTAAAAAACAAAAAAGACATCTCAATGCTCAAAGCCGCAAGAGATTTACTAAAAGAACTCGACCGCAAGAAAAAAGCTAAAAAATAATTTGAGGTGGATTAGGGAAGGGTGTCCGAGCGGTTTAAGGAGCACGATTGGAAATCGTGTGGGCGTAAGCTCTCGCAGGTTCGAATCCTGTCCCTTCCGCCAAATATGAAAAATCAAAATCTTCTAAAAAATTTTATCGTTGCCTTAATTTACATTTTTTTAGGCTCCATAGGTGGGTTTGTCTTCTTTATATTTTTTGGATTACATATACTAAACAAATTATTCTTTATTATTCCAAGCAGATATTATTCACCGTTTGCAATTATATTTACAATCACAATTTGGTTATTCGTTGGGCCTTTATTTACAATATTAGGAATTGATTTAGTATTTAAAAAATTCAATCTTTTACAAAAGATAATTTTAACAATTATAACTGGAGGTATTACTTGGATAATCACATCTTCAATTCCGCAATCCTACATTTTTTAATAAACCTCCCCTTTATGTTAAACTCCATTCAGGATGCCAGATTCTCAAAAAATGATATACTTCCTTCAGTATGGAAATTAAAATCGCCGATGAGCGAATTTTTTTATTCGACGATAAGATCACACCAATTGTTGCAAAAGAAAAATCTTGGGAGAAAAAACTAATTGCATTCAACACTTTTAGCAAAGTTGCGAGTCTTCTTTCCCGCCCCAAAGATGACGATTTTAAACTTATATATGAAGAACATCGATATCAACCATTCTGGCACGTAACTGCAAAAGCGAAATATGTCTACGAACGAAGTGCAAACTATCAGGTGGCAGTACATGGACCGGAAGTTAAGTCAGTAACTTTTCAAAAAATAGACTATGAAACCACAAACGGCCACATTCACGTTCCGGTTCTCGAACACTGCTCTCAGGAAGAATTTGACGAGGTCTTAGTTGATGGAGTAACAGGTAAGGGAACTCCGGAATTAGCAAATTATCTTACAATGTCTCCTAAACTCGTTAAAGGAAAACTTGAGAAGCTTGTACCCAAAAATTCTATTCTTGTGCCACCACAAGCTCGTGTCTCAGCGATTATGCGCGATACACTTTCTAAAATGATTAAGGGCATACAAGCCGATAAGATTTTAGAGGAAGATGTAGAGGTCACATGCGTTGATCTTTACTATCATCCTATGTACGCGTTTCAATATCGTTGGGAATCCAAAAATAAGGATGGAATCATAGAAATCGATGGTGTAACTGGAGAAGTGCACTCTGGAAGTAGAACATTCAATGAATATTTAGGTAAAGTATTAGATCAAAATTTTCTGTTTGACGTAGGTGCAGATGTGGCAAGCATGGTGATTCCAGGTGGAGGTATCGCGGTAAAGGTTGCAAAAAAATATATCGATAGCAAAAACAAAAAGACTGCCTAAAGATCTCTTTGTGTTAAACTCCAATCAGAATGGCAGACTCCCAAGTTGAAGAAATCAAATCCAAAATTGACATAGTGGAAATTATTGGAAAACACGTTAAACTAACCAAATCAGGATCAAATTTTAGGGGGTTGTGTCCATTTCATCAGGAAAAATCTCCTTCATTTATGGTTTCAGAAGAACTCCAAATTTATAAATGCTTTGGCTGTTCTGAAGGTGGTGACGTTTTCACTTTTCTTGAAAAATACGAAGGCATGGAATTTCCAGAAAGCTTACGCTTTTTAGCTGAAAAAGTTGGAGTTGTGTTAAAACGAAGCGCTAGCTTCGAAATATCAGACAAAGATATTTTATATGAAATAAATTCTCTTGCAGCAAAATTTTACAATTTTTTATTAGTAAGTCATCCAGTTGGAAAAATCGCCCTTAACTATTTAAAAGAAGAAAGAAAAATAACGCTTGATTCTATAAAAACTTTCAATATTGGTTTTGCGCCAGCAAACAAAAATGTCTTGTCTAATTTTTTAATCAAAAAGAAAAAATATAAAATTCAAGATTTACAAAAAGCAGGCGTTATTTTTCTTTCAAAAGCCGGAAAAATTTACGACAGGTTTGAAGGTAGAATAATATTTCCTATATCAGATCATAGAGGAAACGTTATAGCTCTCGCCGGCCGCCAACTTCCGCCAGGTAAACCCAATACAGGCAAGTACATTAACTCCCCAGAAACTCTCATTTATCACAAAAGTTCAATCCTTTTTGGTTTAAATATCACCAAAGATTTCATCCGAAGGACAAGCTCGCTTATTAAAAAATCAGGATTTGCTGTTGTAGTTGAAGGCGAAATTGATTTAATTTCAAGTTGGCAAGTTGATATAAAAAACACAGTTGCAATAAAAGGATCCGCTTTCACAAGTGAGCAAGCAAAATTATTAAGTCGCTATACAAAAGAAGTTGTCTTAGCTCTCGATAGTGATTTCGCGGGAGTTGCAGCTAGTATTCGTGGAATTAAGATTTTAGAAGATGCTGGATTTGAAATCCGCGTTTTAAAATTTGGCATTTATAAAGATCCAGACGAAGCGGCAAAAGCTAATCCTGAGTTTTATAAAGAAAAAATAAAAAATTCTGTTCCAGTTTGGGATTTTATAATTGATTCAGTTGTTGAAAAATACGACAAAGAAACAAGTACAGGAAAATCTAAAATAAGTAATGAACTAACTCCAATTTTAGCTCAAATAAATAACAAAATAATACAAGAGCATTACATAAACAAGTTAGCAAAATTGCTTGAAGTTAGCGAAGAAGCAGTAATTCAAGAAGTTGAAAAGTTGCAACCAGAATCAAAAATAATTAATGAAACACAGCACTCAAATACACAATATACCAAACCAGTCAGAGAACTTCGTGAAGAAAAATTAATCGCTCTTATTTTAAAAATAAAACCAGATCTAATAAAAGACAAAAGAATAATAGAAATAATCAAAACACCAATTTTAAAAAGACTAACAGAAGAGTTTAAAAAAGACCCTAAAAAATTACCAAAAGAACTTTTTGATAAGTTTGCTGAGTTACATCTTTCAATAGAAAATGAATCTGAAAAAGGAATAAAAACCGAAATAAATAATTTATACAAATTTCTTAATCTTGAATATTTTTTAGAAAAATACAAAGAATCAAAAGACAAAAAGGAAAGTGTAGTTTACCAGCAAAAACACAAGGATTTTGAATCCGACAATTTTGAGCGTATAATAAGCTAACACTGTGCTAAGAATTGTCACTAGAAATTTAATTCAAAAGGCCAAAGATCAAGGTTTCATTACACAAGATGAAATTTTGGAAAGTTTTCCCGATGCCGAAAAAAGAATAGACGAACTTGATGATCTTTACGCCCAACTTTTAGATGAAGGAATTGACGTTTTCGAGTCCGTTGCTCCAGAAGAATCTCAAGAAGAAGGAGAAGTAAATCTAACACAAGAAATCCAGCTCCTTTCAAAAATAGATGGCATGGGTGATTCCACAGACCCAGTAAGACAGTACTTAAAAGAAATCGGCAAATATCCTCTCCTTGAGGCAGAAGACGAAGTTGAACTTGCCAAACGTTTTGAAAAAGCAGATAAAAAAGCAAAAGACAAATTAACAGAAAGTAATCTTCGCTTAGTCGTTTCAATCGCCAAAAAATATATAGGACGTGGTTTATCTCTTTTGGATTTAATTCAAGAAGGCAATCAAGGCCTTATCCGTGCTGTTGAAAAATATGACTGGAGAAGAGGATTTAAATTTTCTACATATGCAACTTGGTGGATAAGACAAGCAATTACAAGGGCCATCGCTGATCAAGCCAGAACTATTCGTATTCCAGTCCACATGGTGGAAACGATAAATAAGATTTATAGAACAAGTCAAAGATTAATGCAGCAGTTAGGTCGTGAAGCAACTCCAGAAGAAATTGGTGAAGAGTTAGAAATTAGCGGAGATAGAGTTCGAGAAATATTCAAAATTTCTCAAGAAACTACATCTCTTCAAACTCCAGTTGGCGACGAAGAAGAATCAGTATTAGGCGACTTCATAGAAGACGATCGCCTTCCGTCTCCAGTTGATCAAGCATCAAAAGAACTTCTAAAAGATCATATTAAAAATGTCTTTTCAACTCTTCAAGAAAGAGAAGCAAAAGTTTTAGCGTTAAGATTTGGCCTTAACGACAACGGAGAAGCCAAAACATTAGAAGAAGTAGGAAAAATGTTTGGAGTAACAAGAGAAAGAATAAGACAAATTGAAGCAAAAGCTCTTAGAAAATTAAGACACCCTTCAAGAAGAATCAACCTGAGAGATTATCTAAGCTAAATTAAGCTTCTAAAAAAAATAATTTTTGGTATAATACAGTTGTTCATTAACATTATAATCCCCTGTAGCTCAGCGGTAGAGCGGGTTCCTGTCAACTATAGGCAGCGCCTCGTAGTAATACGAGATGTAAAATCAGGCTAATTCGGGGAAACCCTGTATAATTACAGGACAATCCCGAGCTAAATTGATGCAACAGCATCATAAATGTGTAGAGACTATATACCTGATACCGATTTAATCGGTAATGAGATAGTCCAGACCTTTTGGTAACAAGAGGGCATCTGTAAGAACAAGGTCGTAGGTTCGAATCCTACCGGGGGAGCAGTATAGGATTTTGAGAATACTCGGCTTCTAATATAGCCACTCTTTCGGTCATTTCTAGAGGTTCTAACCTAGCATGAATCTTCTTTACCTCTTCTGCTGCCTCTTTCATGGGTAAAAGTGTCTCTTCGAGATTGGTTATTAATATTTGATCTTTTAAAATGAGGTTCGAACCAAGCTTTGAAAGTACATGTCTTTTGCCATCTAATCCGCCATTGTTAAATTTATCTTGTGCATCTCTAGCAAAGTCAAATAATTCATCCGCCTTATTCAGCCATCTTTGGGCTTTATCTCCTGTATCTGTTAATAGTTCTTCAAGTCTTATTTTTTCCTTTTCGAGTTTTGATTTTTTTTCTGCAAACTGCTCTGGCGTGATTTCTTTTGCAGACCGCATATCAATGAGCTCGTCTATTTGACTAAGACAGCTTTTGTAAGCATGTTGTTGTAGTCCTAACACCACATTCCTATCTTCAGCTACTTTTACATTTTCTTTTCTTAACCACTTCAAAGCCCAATCATGAAACTCGTTAGGTATTTTTATCTCACTTACAGTCTTAAGAATCTGTTTTGAAAGCTTTTTCTCTTCAATTGAGCCCTGCGTGCAGTTTGGGTTCACCCTTTTTGTACAGTGGTAATAGATGTAGCGGTGCACATTGCCGTTCTTCTGTCTTTTGACTTTCTCCTCGCAGGTTATCATGGCCTTACACTCACCACAACGCATGAGGCCAGTAAAGGCGAATACATGAGTCTTAGGTCGTTGCTTACCCTTTTGGCCTAGTATTGCCTGTATGAGATCGAATTGCTCTTCCGTAATCATTGACTTATGAACACCTTTATACCAACTGCCACTTTTCTGCGGATACTCAAAAATACCAGCGTAAAAAGGGTTTGTAAGTATGTAGTACCAATTACTTCTACTAATGGGCGTACCTTCTTTTGTTTTATATTTCCAATCATTAGTGGCAATATTTAAAACTTTCAAAGCTGAATATTTTTGAGACAATACCATTTCGAGCATCATTTTTACGGTATCAAACCTTTCAGGATCAATTTCTATAGTTTTACTTCCTTTATCAGCATATTTATTGTTAATATACCCAGTTGGAGCTTGAGCAGGGTATATGCCACGATCAACTTTTGCTTTTAGACCTCTTTTTACATTTAAACCCTTGTTGTCATTCTCAAGCTTTGCCTGTGAGCAAAGAAGAGAAAGCAAAAACTTATCATTTGGGGTATTTCTAAACACTTGGCTTGGGGTTATGATTTCTTGAAGCTTGCCTATATCAAAAAGATATATTAAACGGCCAGTATCTACAGAATTACGAGACAGCCTGTCTACGTTCCATACAACGACTCCTGCTACCTTTCCCTGTTCGACGCTATCAAGTAACTCATTAAAGATTGGCCTACCTGGTGATTTAGCAGAATGAGCCTCTTCCTTAATGCCCATAACTTTAATGGAACTACGTTTTACAAGTTCCTGTAGTTCATTTTTCTGAGAATCAATTGAAAGAACTTGTCTGTCTTCAGACTCGCTACTTTTCCTTGCGTAAATAAAATATTCAATAGATTGATTATTCATAGTTTTAATGGCCGTATCGGTTGTAATCAAACCCTTTCGGAATTGTCCAATACGGCCATTAAAAAGCCGAAAGGTCAGTTTGATTACTCTTTAATCATTGCTCACTTAGGTTTAAAAGTCAATATTTTTACATTGGCAATCTTAGCTGTATTGGCTTATTCTCTAGGACTTTTGTAACAATATTTATTAATGTTTCGTCTGGCTTCATAAATCTCTTGGCAAAAGTAGCTATTTTCTTTCTTTTTTCATACCAAGTTTTACGGCTCTGTCTTAATACTATGATCGATCTAGTTCCTTTAACGCCCATACTTCTGAGGTAGTAGAAGAGTCCCATTGCTTCTGATATTTGTATAAATTTAACCCCGCTATATTTGGCAATTACTTTCTCGCAAATATCTTTATCTGAAGTATCACATAAAATAGCATGGTTTAGAGGATCGTCAATAATCTTGTCCCAATAATATCTCAGTGTTGCTCTGCTTCGTATGCTGTCCAGTGTTTCCTCAAAAGTCCAGTATTTCTTATCTACCCCCAAGGCTGTTCTAAGGTGGGTCTGTATGGAACGTGTTCCGTTCATTCTTATCTCCATCCTTACAACTGGTGGAATCTTGCCTTCTGCAAGCAGACGTTTAGCAATTTCTTTTTCTTGAAGCGTTGCTCTTTTGCTGATAGCCCTGTTCCTGTTTTCAAGAATATCGTAATACTTGAGGTAAAAGATTATTTCAAAGATGTCTGTGTGGAAACGCACAGCGTGGCCGTCACTTGAAAAGGTTTTAGTATTGTTTTCAAACCAACCACCAATTGAAGTCTTTGATAATCTCTCAAGGAATAAACGTGCATCTGCCTCATTTGGAAACATGATGTTTGCACAATAATGAAGCGTTTGCACGGTTGCTGTCAGGATGGCTTCTTTCGTTACAGTAACCCCCATATTGCTTAACCTACCAACAAGAGTATCTACAATTAATGACTTATGGCTATCCTGTATTTCTTCAATGCTATGCCCCCATATAAGTTTTGGGCATGAAAAACTAGGTCTGAAATTGCAAGTATACTTAAATCGTCTAATGTTTTCGTCAATGGCTAGGTTTGGATGTACCTGCCCTTTATCACGGTATTCCGATGGTGGATTCTGTATGTATCTTTTATGTCCTTTAAACTCTTGAAGGAAGCGTATTCGTTCATTTGTGTCGTAAGGATCAAATGGTTCAAACCACGGCGTAAACTTTCGTGGTTCCGTTATCTGATAGCTGCCATTTGGTATGTCTAAAACTACTGTATCCATAATAATTGTAATAATAATTTAACGTTACAAACATCCTAGTAACTCAACGAGAGATTTCGTATACCGCTTGGTAAAGACCGAATAGGTTGTTTGCTCGGAAAGATGCTTCTTTATTGCTCAATTGTTTCTTAAATTTTTTCTTATAAATCTTTTTAAACTCATCAATCGCTTCTTGAGGCAGTATCTTATTCGTTTGCATACAACCTCGCTTTCAATGATTTAAGTTGGTCAAAATACTGTCTCGGTTCTACAAGAAGTTCTTTTTTCCAATAGCGGTCTATGAGATCGTCAAGTTTTTGTGTGCGTTTAAAAACAAACTCTGCTTTCCGTGGATTAGTTTTATCTATATCCAAGATAGGGAAGAACAAGGAAGCTGTTGCTATGAGTGATAAATCGCTCGATATAAAAAATTCAGTACTTTTAATATTCATACTGAACGTAGTATCTTATTTACGATGGAAGTTAGGTCAACAGTAATTATAGTAATGTTTTGAGGCTAAATAATACATCTAACGTGAGGTTTGAGTAGTAAGGCTATTTTACTAAAATCCTATAAGCACTTTCACCCGCAGTTGGTTTAGGATAACCAGTCTTATCAGATCTTGTCGAGACTATTTTAACCTTCTTCTTGGTTTTATCAATCAACCTAGTATTAATTGCTTTGACAGTCGGACGTATATACTCGTAAGTAAATTCTTTTATATATTCACTTCTTTTTAACCAATCACCTTTATGAGCTACAAGAGCCTCAAAAAGACGTTTCGCTTTTAGATCCTCAAAATCAATACTACCGATAGTTCCGAATACAAAGGTATTGTTTTGCCATTTAAAAGCATCTTGCCAATAAGGTTTTTTTGCAGATTCAACAACTATTTGTTCATTAATCTTCAAATTATTTATTTCTGCCATACCATAGCCAGTATGGTACATAACAATATTATTTATACTGATTTTTTTAGCAAAATGTAGATACATTAAGGAATGAAAGAAATATTGATTTACTTCCTTCTCAATCATGTTATTCAAATTAAGTCTTTTTGTTCCATACATAGATATATATTTAGGTTCATTTATAATTAAGGAGATTAGTTCTGCATAATTCTTTGGTAGTGGTAACATTTCTTGTAGTTCAAGTTCTTTTTCTGAATACTCCTCGGCATATTTATTTATAAATCGTTTTAGTTTACCCAGATTTGTTACTGGAATTTTTACGAGGTATACAAGCGTATTATAAATGTCTGGAAATTCTTTGTTTATTATGTTTATAGTCTCTGGAGAAATAGGCGTTTCGTATTCTATATGATTCTTTAAAAGATTATCCATTGAGTTTGCTTCTTTCACAAGATTTTTTACGTGATCTTGAAGCGTTGGGTGAATATCCATTGTAGCAATCCGTTCCTTTGTTTTAGCAAGCTCTTGCTGTTTTTCCTTTGTCACTTTCGAAGTAGTAATTATAACTTCATAAATATTTGAAATGTCAGATAATGATGTTAGTTCGCCAGTCTGTGTGATGTGAAGGGTGAAAGTATAATAGTCTTTATTTGGGTCAACAAATTTAAAATAGACTTGCAGTAAATAACCAAGAACACCATCATTGATAAATCGTAAACGCTTTTTCATTTTAATTTTAATATTGGTGCTATTTTAGCACTTATTTTCAGGCCAATGTGTGTATAATAAGCTTAATATTAATATGAAGAAAAATCGGTTAGAGCTTCAGTGGACAAACAAAGATAAATCCCTTTATTTTGATTTAACTTCAGGTAAATATGAATGGGTAGACAAAAAAGATCCGAGAGTTTCTGAACCTAGAATTTTAATTGAAAAAGGATCTTTTGGTGACAAAGATACTGAAAACTTGTTAATAAAGGGCGATAACCTTCTTGGTCTAAAAGCCTTACTTCAAGATTATAGTAATAGAATTAAACTGGTTTACATTGACCCTCCATTCAATACAGGACAGGCATTTGAGCACTACGATGACGGTCTTGAACATTCGATATGGCTTACGATGATCAGAGACCGCCTAGAGCTATTGCATAAATTATTAAAAGCTGATGGCACAATATGGGTACATCTGGATGATAGTGAATCTCATTATTGTAAATTGATGTTGGATGAAATTTTTGGACGGAAAAATTATCTAGCTCAAATTGCTTATGAAAGATCTGGTAGTGCTGGAATAGGACAAGGTGGAAAATTTCTAGTGAACACTTACGAAATCATCCTCATTTATGCAAAAGATATAAATAAGTTTAAGGTCGGAGAAGCTATTGGTCAATCGCCTCTAGAAAAGAAAGTTATGGTTAGATATAAACATGTTTTAGAAAACATAGGGAACAAGAAACTCATAAAAGAGTTCATTTCTAAATCTAATGGTCAAAAGGTTCAAATTTTTAAACATGATGGATATAAGATACGTTCAATCTCTTTGAGAGATTTTGAAAACAGAGAAAATGAAATCAAGCAAGAATATTTAGAAAACTTTTCTAAGATTTTTAGAACTACAAATCCGCAAAAAGAAAACTCTTTTCAACATGAATTAATTTCACAAATGGATAAAGAATTATATTCAGTTGACTACATGCCAAGCCGAGGTAAAAACGAAGGGAATCAAGTTACAAATTATTATTTTAATAGAGAAATTTTTGCGTGGCTAAAAGACTCGGCAACAATTATAAACAATACAATCGTTAAACAAAATAAACTTACGGATTTTTGGCCTCATGCAGATATTCCAAAAGCTGATTTAGCAAATGAAGGATCAGTTGATTTTAGAAGAGGTAAAAAACCAGAAATGCTTTTAAAGAGAATCATGGATATTGCCACACAAGAAGGCGATATTGTATTAGATTCTTTTGCTGGATCAGGAAGTACTGGGGCTGTTGCTCATAAGATGAATAGAAAATGGATATTAATAGAGCTTGGTGAACACGCTGAGACTCACTGTCTGAGCAGATTAAAAGAGGTTATAAGTGGCAAAGACCAAAGTGGAGTAAGTAAAGAAGTTAGTTGGAAGGGCGGAGGTGGTTTTAAGTACTTTGAACTTGGAGATAGTTTATTCGTTGAAGATCAAGATTTAAAGCTTAAAGTCTTGAACCCTAAGGTATACAATGGCACGTTAATTAGAGCAGTATTAAAAGTTGAAGGATTTAAACTTCTTCATCCCGATAATGGCTTGCACGGTAAATCTGGTAAGACTATCGCTCATGTCACTGAACAATATTTGAATCAAACTTATTTAGATGTTCTTTTAAGAGAAGTTGGAGACGCTGGTGATTATCTGGTAGTTTATGCTAAAACTGTATCTAGTAAAATTAAGATTCCAGAAAATGTCGAAATTAGACGAATACCAAATGTATTATTAAAAAAATTTAGTATATGAAAAACACTTTAGAAAAATTAACAAAAGAACTAAGTTTACGAAAACCACAGGAACATTCCTTAACCAAGTTAAATGCACTTTTAGAAAACATAAAATTAGATAAAGATAGTCTGGCAGATATTGAAGCAAGGCTTATAGGCAATATTAAGTTTGATACCGAGTTTCCTTCTTTTACTTTTGCTCTGGCTACAGGAGTCGGGAAAACTAGACTTATGGCAGGAATGATTGCATATTTGTATTACACAAAAGGTTTAAAAGATTTCTTTATTCTTACCCCTGGGGAAACTATCTATACGAAAACAATTGATAATTTTACGCCTTCGAGTAAGAAGTATGTATTTGAAGGGCTAACAGACTTTCCATACTTTAATCTAGTTACTGGCGATAATTATACCTATGCTAATTTTGGGAATCAGTTATTTGATGCTGTAAACATCTATATATTTAACATCCAAAAGATATTCAATGAAAGAACTGATGTCGAGTTTAAATTTCATCGTTTTCAAGAAACGTTAGGTTCAAGTTTTGCAGAACTTCTACAACAGAAAGATTTAGTAATTTTGATGGACGAAAGCCATCGTTATAGGGGATTAAAATCTATTAAGGCTATAAATAACTTAAAACCAAAATTAGGCTTGGAATTTACAGCTACTCCCTTAAGCGAAAATATAGTTTACACATATAGCTTAGCTGATGCCATAAAAGACTCTAAGACAGCCCTAGAAAGCCTCAAACAAGGTCGTGACGCTAAGGGTGGGTATATCAAGATTCCTTACGTTGTTGCTAGGAGTGATGACTTTACATATAAAGGCGATTTAGAAGATTTGAAGCTTGAAGATGGGATTAGACGCCACAGGCAAAAGAAAGCTTTGATCGAAGAATATTGCAAAAATAATAAACTTCCTTTTGTTTTGCCGATAACACTTATAACAACTAAAAATATCCAACATGCAAAAGACGTCAAAGCCCTTATTGAGAGCGATAGTTTTTTTGACGGTTATTACAAAGGTAAAACTCTGCTTGTAACTAGCGAAAGCGAGGTTGAATCAATTAATCAGTTGTTACATTTAGAAGATCCGTACCCAATGAACAAAAATGAAATTGTAATTCATGTGGATAAGTTAAAAGAAGGTTGGGATGTAAAAAATGTATATACAATTATTCCGTTTAGAGCTTCTATTAGTAAAACTCTTATCGAACAAACAATCGGAAGAGGATTGCGTCTACCATTCGGAGAATTAACAGGAATAGATGAACTAGACTCACTTGATATTATTTCGCATGATAATTTCGCTCGTGTTTTAGCTGTAGCTCATGAAGTAGCAGAGGGATTACTTGGAGTTAAAAAGGCTGAAGATAAAGAAGAGCTGAAAACCTATGAAGTTAAACCAGTTGAAGATAAAAAGCTTTGGATTGAAGTGCCCCTTGTTGAAGCAAAAGTAAATTCTTCTAACAAGCTGGAATATTTCCCGATTGAGTTTAGGTTTAAAGAATTAAAAAACATAAAACCCAAGCTTTCTAAAACAGATATAGTAACAAAACAAACAGAAGACATTGGCGAAATAGAAGTAAAAGAAGAAATTAATCCAATAAATAGGATTGTAAGACTGATTATTACAGAATTAAGTGATGTAGATATTTCATATAAGGAAGTTCTACAAAAAATAGTCAAACATTATCTAGACCAGATAGGCATAAAAGGGGCTGAATTAGCAAAGCTAGTTAAACTACACGAACAAAGAATACTCGAAGATATACTTCCTCAAATTCAAGCAAGGCTAGATGAACAAATACAAATTAAATATCGAGTTTTAAACGAAAAATTGTACTTTGAACCTTACTTTAAGACTGTCAAAATATCAGCAGTACCGTTAAATAAAGACGAAGTAACTGATTCCGAATCAAGAGGCAATCTTATCGATGGTTACAAAAAAAGTACTTACCCGATGTATGTTTTTGATTCTGCTCAGGAAAAATACCTAGCTGATTCTCTGGAAAGAGATAAAAGCGTTATTTCTTGGGTAAGGCTAAGGACAGGACAGTTACCTATTAAATATATTTACGGTGAATACAACCCCGATTTTATTGTCGAAAGAAAAGATGGATATTATCTGGTTGAGGTAAAAGACAAGAGTAAGCTTGATAAAAAAGACAAAGAGGTTGTAGAAAAGGCCAAGCAAGCCGAAGAATGGTGTCAAATTGCTTCAAAAGCAACTGGCGAGAATTGGATATATAAACTACTTCCACATACTGCGATCAATAAAATTGATAGTTTTGATGCAATTATAAGTAGCTCTTATAAATTGAATTAGTCTTTTAAGAATGTGTGCTTAGTTACTAGAAGTATTTATATTTTCATTTGGGACTCTAGCCTCAAAAATATAAGCTTCATGTATTTGATAGCCATTTACTTTAGTATTTTCTAATCTGATTGGTGTATCTCCTTCAGTTCGATAGGATTCTGTAATTAATTTAACTAAATGTTCTTCTGGTTGGAAAATACCTACTCTAGCAATAGCTGCAACTTCAGACTCAGTTAAATTGGCATTTATCTTACCAGCAATGTAATCAAATTCTGTTTTTCGATTTTCCGATGTTATCCATGACGCAGATATTGCCATAGACCATTTGTCTGTATATTCATCAATTTTCATAACCATAAATAAAAAGAATTCGCCTTTTTCCTTTTTAAGTTCAGAATATACAGATTGTAATTTTGTTATTATGTTTTCCATTTTTACCACCTTGTTTTAACCCAAGCCATAAAACCCTTTTTCGAATCTTCGAGTGCTTCTATTTTTTCTTCTATTACTTTTTTAGTAAATACACCTTCATTATATCTTGTTTCTGGTTTCCAATCTTTAGTTAGTGTAGACCATTTGTCATTAAGATCTTTGTTTTTGGACAAATTTAAATCTTTAGAATAACCAGATAAAGTTAACAGTCTGTCAAAGCTATGGCTTGCGAATACATCTTGGTGCCGACCTGTATCTGGATACTCCTTTAGATTAAGTGTCTTACAAACAATTGCTTTAAGCGAACATTCTACTACATACCCCAATAAATAACCTGCTGTATCATAATCTCCAGCACCATACAGTATTTTTGCCGCTTTAAGCTTTTTATTTGTAACTGATTTGAGAGTTTTCCGATCAAGCACAAGCTATTATATTACTTTTTGGAAAAAGTTGATTTATAGGCTTATATATTTGCAAAATAGGTTCTAACGTCGTCTAGTGCGTGGAGCCAAGCTGTTTTAAGTATAACCTGCTGATTATCGCGCAGTGTCGCGAAAATCGGCGTTGGGACAGTGACAAAAATCTTCTTATTTTTGACCATTACTTTCTCATAGAAGAATCTTAAGTAGTGTCGTTTCATGAAGGGCGGCGCATCTTTATAAGTCGCGTAAATATCGCGCGTAAAGGCCAATGTTTCGTCAATCAGGTTGATATCGATCCTACAGCGGTCATCGACCTCTTGTAGCTGTGTTTCAGTGTGCGCTATCTGATCCAGTAGCTCGGTGTGTTTGCGCTTAAACACTTCCCGGTCGATAGTTCCTTCAATCAGCGCATCTTCAAGCTTATTTCTTTTCATTTCAATAGCTAGCTTCTGGTTAAGAACGCCCTGTTTGACGCTAGTTGCGCTTGTGCGGCTCTCTTCCAGTTTTTCGCGCGTCTTTCTGACAACAGCTTCTATAAAATCAGGGCTAAACTGCATATTTTTGAACTCATCTTCAATTTGTCCCTCAATATCTTCCATTTCTACATAAGGCGCCAAGCAACCATTCCTTTCGCGCTTGGGGCAATGATAATAGGCAATCTTTCCGCCTCTGGCGCGCAGTTTGCTGGCATTATGGTGCCATTCGGCCACATATCGTTGTCCGCACTCGTCACAGTATAGAAAACCGTTTAATAGCCAGCTGTGAACGCGACGGCGCATGAGGAAGTTACGATGTTTTGCGAGAACATACTGGCAAGTATCGTACATATCTTTGGAAATAATAGGGATGTGATTTCCCATCTTCCCCTCGCCGTGCCAGCGGATCAGGCCGTAGTAGAAGGGATTATTGAGGATTGTGTGAATAACGCTGTGACCCAGGCCGGTTCCGGTTCGAGACACGATGTTGCGCTCTGCCAGCCAATCTTGAATCTCAATGATGGAATAGTTGCCTGTTGAGTAAAGTTCGTACAGTTCTTTGATGATTGGCGCAGTATAGGGGTCAGGCTCGCAGGTTTTGCGCTCTCTATCGCCGCCAACAGTTCGATAGCCAATAGGAGGTGGGGTAGGTTGCCAACCTTCGCGAAACTTTTGTATCAGCGCGTCACGCGTACGCTGGCCGTTTACATCAGACTCCCACTCAGCGACACTTGCGAGAATATTGGCGATTAGGCTTGAGCCTTGCGTTACATTGCCCTCAAGTACGGAAATCATCTGAAGCCCTTTTGACTCTATTTCTTTCCGGGTATCGCGAAAATCTGAAACATTGCGCGCAAATCGGTCAATTTTATAGATAATCAGCACATCAACCTTGAACTCATCGACGGCTTTCAGTAACTCTTGGAAGGCTGGGCGCTGCGTGGTGCGCCCGCTTTTGCCATCATCGAGGAATATGCGCTTTACATGGTAATCGTGGCTGCGCGCATAATCCATACAGGCGCGCTTTTGGTTCTCAAGTGAGAAACCCTCAGTTGCCTGTTCATCAGTTGAAACGCGCAGGTATAAGTAGCAGCTATTCATATTCCCCGGTTCAAGTCGCTGAACCTCATTTTCATCGGTCGCTGTCCGTATCGTCGCGCTATTTTCGCGGCTTCTTTGTTGATTATGTCCAGATGCGGCATTGTCATCGCTTTTGCCTGTTCGTAGGTCATCGCGCCATATCGCATCGCCAGATGTATAGCGCGCGCCTCCGCGAGTAGTTCCCTCAAATTGACCTTTTTGTTCTTCATAATGTCTTATAGTTGTATCAATATTCATAAGATTTTTAGCTTATTGCAAGCCTTAGGTTTGATTTTCCTTAGCGCGTTTCCAAGTCGCCGGGTCAGTAAAAATAATGTTTAACGGCTCGCCACCCTTATCCTCGTGCTGGATCTTTGAGGCTTCAATCATTCCATGGTTAGCCTTCAGAAGAAAGATAATGACAGCAGGACTTTTAAGCCCAAGTGTCTTTAGGGTCCGCCGTTGGTAATCCATTATGCGGTCTACCGCACCGCAAAAGTCCTCATTAGCCTCAGACCAGCGTTTTAAACTATCTAAACTAACCCCTAAACGCTCTGCAAACTCTTCAAGAAATGGCATTTTCCGGGTGTTTTTGCACTCTTCGAGGTAGTTTTCTGCCTTTTTTATAAAGCTTTTTTTATATTTTGTTGGCCTACCCATCTTCGTCATACTCATTTTTGATTACAACTCCGTTTTTTTTCGTTTGTCGTTTATTTCATCGATAACTAACCTAAACTAAAAGCCCATATAGTAACCTTTTACCTTATAGGGACAATAACTATATAGTTACTATGCAAGGTTACTAATAAAGTAATTGTTACTATATAGTTACTGTTAGTAATCATTAGCTTTATTTTCCTGTTGGTTCTTAGCTTCAATACCTGCATCAACTTCGTCTATATCAATCTCTTCTTCCTTGCCAGAGCGTGACACACTAAACGCGTCGTATATTTGTCGTTCTAAGTCAAACCACTTGTCGCGGGTTTCAAAAAAAACTATTGGGGTGTATTTAAATCCACGAGTTGCAGGTGGGGTAATATTTATTGCCTCTTGGAGGCGGTCATTAAAGTGCTTACTCTTCCATATTGCAAAATTCTTTATTGTCACAAAACCAAATGTAATTGTATTTAATGAAACGGTTGCATTGGCTAAAAGATTAGGCTTATCTTTTATGATTATTTTTATTTTTATATCCATATTTGTTTTTACCCGTTTTGATATAAAAGTTGTTTCAAGTCCTTTTGTGCTGAAAATATTCGGTGTACTTCGGTTTCCGCTTTGTAGCTCAAATACTTTTGGGTGAGCATTTTCCTTTGTTCACTTTCCTCAAACACAAATAGCACCCGCCGGGGGTTTGCTTTATCCAGGGAAAGGAGTGGTATTGCTTCGCTTATGAGGTAACACGCCAGTTGGAAGTTGTCTGTAGCAAATGTGAGAGCTTTATTATTGGGCGTATTCATATTTATTATTTATTTTTATTGGCTCTTTTTTAGAAAGCCTTTTAGCTCGGATGTGAGCGCCCACTATGTCAACCCAATGACTCGCAATCGCATCAATCTCGGCTTTAATATTCTTTTGATTTTTATTTGCCTGCATATTTGTTGTATACAGGTCATTCTAGAGGCTAAAAGGGTGGAAGTCGTAAGTAAAAGATGTATATGTTTTACCTACACTTAAGCTTTGGAGGCATTTTGAGTACGCTTATGTAAATCTCCAATAATTTGGCGGATATCAACTTCAAACAATGTGTCATCAGGATTTTGTTCTATTATCTTTTCATCTATTTCAGGAGCTTTATATCCAAGCAAATGTAATAAATAGATTTGAATGTCTCTTTTAAAACTGCCATATCTTTTTGAGTGAGGATATGAGGAAAGAAGAGGTTGTAATCCTTTAATAGTACTTGCATTATCATCAATAAAATTTTTTATCTGATTTGGTGTTGTGTCGCTATAGAACTGAATGTATGCTCTAACTGTGTTTCTATCTCCCGAAGGGGATTGATACTTTCTACCAAATACCTCAACCCTGCTTTTATACTTATACTCATTTTTGAAAGCTCCATAGTTATCAAAGCCATCAATAAGAGGCAGGGGTTCTATGTGGTTAGCGTAAATATAATTTTCAATACATTGGAGGTAAGTACTAAAGTCGACATTACAGGCTTCACAAATATTTCTAATCTCATGCTGTGGTATATCTTTTTTTAGAAGTTTATCTTTAATTTTTACAGTATATCCATCGTAATCTAGAATGTCATTTCTAATTAAAGCGCCATATTTTTTAACTTTGTATTCCTTTCTAAGGTTGCCAATGAGACTCCTAAATTTAGAGTTGAGAAGAAGTGAGATGGTAGTAATAATGTACTCCTGATTGTCTCTAGTCCAATCCTCGTTGCAAGCCGTGAGCCACTTAAAGTACTCAGCCATTTCTGCTTTTTGTTCTTTGTCTAACTTTATTTTTATACTCATTTTTATGTTTATGGGGCAGAGTCATTGCCTGCTATTTTAGCAGAATATTATGTTCAGTTCTTCTCTCTCGATAACTTACAATGAGGTAAGTCCGTCATATTTTGCGGGGCGGTGATCAGTGTTATCTGTGAAATAGTACTGCGCGATTTTGTATCCATGCGCGGTTTGGTCAAGTTCCAGCGTCATGCGCGCTACTTTCGCGATGTAGCCGACAAATTCGCCTCCGGAGGGGATTATGCGCAATTCATCTACAACGACACGCACTCCCGCGCCCTGTCGGCTCACGCTGCGCACATAATGCGCGGTAACGGAGAAATTACGCCCTTGCGTCATAAAAAGTCGCGTCGTCGGGTTTGATACGCCAACACGCGCGAGATCCGCACCGAGTATAGAGTCGAGCTCTGATTGTTCTTCTTTTGTTTTAGGCGCAGAAAAGAAACCCATGACTTTCTCCGCATCTCTTTGCTGTAGCGCGCTTTCAAAAGTACCTACAAACGCTACAATCTGGGTTTGTTCGTCACTGCTGATACCGGAAGCGCTAATCCCTTGCGCTTCGAGGACAATCTCTTTATTAGTATTTGTTTGCTGATTTTTTGTGGAGAGAGAACGCGCGCCAAACCATCCTACCGATAATCCAAAGAGGAGAGAAAGACCGATACAAACAAAGATTGCACCTGTTTTGTGTTTTTGCATAATATTCAAAAATAAGTATTTCACTTTCCTACTCCTAAAATTCCTAATATCCATCCTAAAATCTGCAAGATAGCCAGCGCTGCTATCAACTTAACCCACCATGCTTTTTTTGAAACCCAAGCCCACAACAAAACTATTGCACCACCTGAAGCAGTCAAACCATACACCAGTATTATCAATACTACGATGAATAAGAAAATGCCAAAAGCTATTTCAAAACCTGCTGTAATCATATCACCTCACTTTCGGATTTCTGGAGGAAAACACAAAAGCTCCCCGCCAGATGGAACTCCTTTCGGAATCCCCACTAACCTTTCGGCTAATGACCCGCTACAGGCAAACTGACGAGGAGCTCTCGTCCCTGTAGCGGGTTTTATTGCCATGCTCCGCTTGCGCGAAGTTTAGGCAAAATATTCAATTGCTAAAGAATTATATCAAATTCCATTAGTATTATGTATAATAATGTATAGATTTTCAAGGGTAACATGGCCAAAAAGACAAAACTGCTTAAAGTTCGCGAAGCGTCTGAGATGCTTGGGGTAAACCCGGAGACTCTGCGCCGTTGGGATCGTGACGGCAGTTTCAAAGCCATTCGGATCGGTAAGCGAGGACACAGGATGTATGACGAGGTGGAGATATTAAAGAAAATCTCTACTAAAGAAAAATAAATACAAATATGAATGATGAATTAAAGAAAATAATTGAACAAAGCAGTTTTGAAGTCCAAGAAGGCAAGTTCATTTACACAAAAGTTAAATCCTTACCAGAGCAAAATAACCACTTCCTAGTTGCCCAAGATAAAGATGAAATAACAGTTGTAACAAAAGAAGAAAATCTCGGAAGCTTGGCTTTAATTGAAAGAAATAAAGATGATTATAACCTTATAGCATTAAATGTTTCTGTTCCTTTCTATTCTACTGGTTTCTTAGCAACTATAAGTAGTGAGATTGCAAAGGCTGGAATGAATATTTTGATTATTTCCACCTATTCAAAAGATTACATCATGGTAAAGGAAGATAAGCTTGACCTAGCAAAACAGGTCTTATTAACTCTTGGGTTTAAGCAGTCATAATATGGTAAATAAAGCAAACTTTGATTGGAAGAAACACATAGATGAGGCACTAAATGCTACTGACTTTTGTAGTATAGCCACAGTTGATGGTAAGGGGGTATGGTCTAATCCTGTATATTTCGCTTGGGATAATGAATATATCTTTTACTTTATATCTCAAATGCCTTCTCGCCACATGCAGAATCTAAAAAAGAACAATAGGATTGCAATTTCTGTTTACAAGACTGAACAAAAAGGAGATGTAATAGGTATCCAATTAGAAGGTGTAGCTGAAATTATCTCCGAGAAGGATGGTAAAGAAGAAATACAGCATGCTTATGACACTTACTATGGAAGAGCTGGACATGGTCCTGATGTCCAAGGCTACATCAATAATCCTACATGGCTGTATGTAAAAATAACTCCTGAGCAAATCTATTATTTCGATACTAGATTCTTTGATGAAGAAAGAAAGCTTGTACCAATGAAGAAATTGAAAATATGAATTTACTAATATTCGGCTCTAGTATAACTTGGGGCGCTTGGGACAAAGAAGGCGGTTGGGCTCAGAGGCTCAAAAGCTTTTGTGATAGTAAAGCTGTTGAGACTAATTATAACAATTACACCGCTGTTTATTGCTTGGGCGTTTCTGGGGACAACACAATGGACTTACTGGAAAGGTTTGATACCGAGGTAAAGGCGAGGCAAGATGAAGAGGAAGATACTTTAATCCTGATTGAAATAGGTATCAACGATTCACAGTTCGTTTTAGATGAGAATAAGCATAGAGTATCGCCGGAAGAATATAGAAAAAACCTACTTACATTGGTAAATAAGTCAAAACAATATAATGCCAGTCTAATTTTTGTGGGTTTAACACCTGTAGATAGCAGAGTTGACCCAACGCCGTGGACTCCTGGTAAAACATACCGACTCGAGTTTGTTAAAAAGTATGAAGAGATTTTAAAGAGAGTTAGCCAAGAACAACAGATTCCTTTTATAGAACTCATGAGTAAATTCCCCGGAGGCGAATATCAGAAACTTCTTACGGATGGTCTCCATCCCTCTACTGAAGGTCACAAAATTATGTACGAAGGCGTAAAAGACTATCTTGAGCAAAAGGAGCTAATTTAATATGAAAAAGGTTGTCATTATACATTGTTGGGATGGGTATCCAAATTACTGTTGGTATCCCCAAACTAAAAAAGAACTAGAAGCGAAAGGCTTTGAGGTCGTAGTTCCTACAATGCCAGAGACCAACTTGCCTAAATTAGCCTTATGGTTACCGAAACTTGAAGAAGTAGTTGGTAGTTCCGACGGAGATTTATACCTAGTGGGTCACAGCGTTGGGGTAATCACAATTTTGAGATATTTAGAGAAGTTAGCAGGTAAAAAAGTTGTAGGTGTGGTAATGGTAGCTGGGTTTACCGATGATCTTGGGTATGATGAATTAAAAAATTTCTTTGAGACTCCGATTGACTTTGAAAAAATTAAGACCAAATCAAATCAATTTGTGGCAATCCATTCAGATAATGATCCTTATGTCCCCCTAAAACATGGGGATATTCTGAAGGAGAAGTTAGGAGCAAAACTGATTATTAAACATGACATGGGGCATTTTTCTGGAGCTGTTGACGACACCAAAAGCATAGTTTCTTTATCTGAGGTAACAGAAGCTATTTTAGAAATGGAGAAACTAAAATGAAGTTTCAGAATAAAAAATATATTACTTTCGACTGCTATGGAACCTTAATTGATTGGGAAGGTGGAATTAGAAACGCAGTAAAGAAATTGATTGATAAACATGGGTTTAATCTAAACCTAGATACTATCTCAGATAAATACATTAAGGTTGAGTTGGAAGTGGAAGCTGAACAATATAGAAAATACCATAAAGTTTTACAGCTTGCCTCGAAAAGACTCTTAAAAGGGGAGGGTTTTGATATTTCGGATGAAGATGCGCTTGAGTTTGCAGATTCTATTTTTTCTTGGCAACCTTTTCCAGAAACACACGACATATTGGCATCCCTAAAAGCCAAAGGCTATAAACTTGTGATCTTATCCAATATTGATAATGCGATTATCAATAAATCAGTTGAGTTAATTGGCATTGATTTTGATGGTGTAGTAACTGCTGAAGAAGTGGGTTCTTATAAACCCGCTTATGGGCATTGGGGAGAGATGCTTAAAAGATTTAATGCTAAAAAGGAAGAGGTACTTCATGTTGCTGCAAGCTATGTCCATGATATTATTCCTGCCAAAGAGCAGGGATTTGATGCTATCTGGATTAATAGAAATGATGAACAACCGACTAGAGAAATTAGACCTGATATGGAGTTCAGGGATTTAAAACCACTGTCTGAGGTTCTGACTTAAAATATGGTAACAATTACCTTTGAATCTCATGGTACAACTTTTGATAACGAAAATCACTTTCAGTCATTAATGCAGAGATACTTTAATCCAAATTGAGCAGTGTGAAATTACTGGAAAGGTTATCAATTAACTCTCTGCCCTCAAAAAGGGCATTTTTTATATTAGAGGAAATAAATAAATATGAATACAACTAATCTAGTTTACTTCTATCAGGCATGTACGCGGAGTAATTGTTTAATTCTTGCCCCAATATTAATTGTTCTTGTCGTAGCTGAGTGTTTTTTTATTGTTTTGTTCGTCCTGAAACTAATTAATAGATATAAAAGTAATTTAACAGATTGTAGCCTCAAAATGAGAGTAGATAAAGACTTAGAGAACAGTCAAAAAAGGAGATTTTTGAAGCTTTTAAAATTCTACTTCGGCCAGATTTATATTCCAAGTAAGTTTTCAATCCTAGTCCTCCTGTTTATTTCGGTTGGAATGTATGTTGTGGGACATTTGAAAATTCCAAGTATTTTGCTGATTAATATCCCTTGGATTCGCGTAGTTCTGCAAGATAATGACTATCAAAACCTTATAGCTATAGCTGCCGGTATTGGCACTATTATTTTTGCGTTGATTATCTTTATAGCGGAGAGCTTGAGAGATGATAGTGAACGAGCCAGAGTTCTACTTAAGGAGAGTCTGCTTTACCCTCTTACCTTTTTTGGGATTTCGATACTCTTAATGTTTTTATGGCTAGATGTGACCTATGTGAGTGTTATAGCCATTATTTTTCTTGCAGTTTTTGCTATTTATTCAATTTCACAAATGATTAGGCTACTACTAAACCGTTCACTATTTTTGAAGAAAGAGCAGGAACTTTTTAAAGACCGGGTTAAGCTAAGCATTGATAAGGCTTTGAGGCTGAGGGTAGGTAATAATATCTTCCTCAAAAAATTAGAAGAAGATCAATATAATATTGACTATTCTATGTTTGATGAAGAAAAAGATGGTTACACAACCATAAGTTTGTCTGGCATAGGTGTCGTCACAGATATTAATTTGTGTGCGATAGACGACCTATTTAAGAAGCTCGAAGAGCTAGCAAACAAAAAAGATTTATCTTTCAAATTGAAAGAGGCAGGGTTGTCTGTTGATGAAAAGTCTTTAGATGTGAATACCGACTTTTCTGAAACTGAAAGTAAGAAAAGAACTCCTATTAAATCATATTTATTAAAGAAATTGGGCGATGAATTAACTGGAGATAGACAAAAGGCATTAATTGTACCTAAACAACTACTTGAATCGAAGAAGGCTGAGGGAGAAATTGAAAAATTAGTTCGAGATGTATATGAGATCGCGAGCAAACCACAAGAATCCTTAAGTGAACAGCTAAGAAGCGAATTAAATAGGAAGAAAGATGTAGCCATAGAGGCATTAAGAGCAGGTAGAACAGGTGTTTTAGAAGAAATAGCTGATCTTTATATTTCTGTTGCAATATCTTTTTTGGAAGTTATTAAGGAAATTGGTGGTGGTTATTCACAAAAGGATGCAAGAAAGGAGCGCGGTGCAATCATTGGTGGATGGGATGAGGTCAGGTGGGTTTCAAGGGATCTATATTGGTTATTAGAAGAAACAGTTAGAACTAATAATAGAGATGCAGTATCAACCCTTTCTCATGTTCCTATTGCGATTTCAATAAGAGCGATTCAGTTTTCTGATCATTTTGTTTTTCAAGAGTTTGTTCAATTCCAGACAGCTTTATATAGACTCTCAAAAGAAACAGAAAACCCCAAAATTAAAGAGTTTCTTATAGATCGTTCTTGGAGATACCTAAAAGAGATGGCAGATTTCTATATTGAAGCAGAGCTAGGTAAAAAGAGACCTGCCAATGAACTGGAGAATTTTAGGGATTTTGGTATAGATATAATGCTGGTCTTCCAAGCTTTACTTAAAGAATCGTTCACTCAAATAGATGTAGGATCCTTTGAACTGTTTATACAGGCAATAGCAAAATTGTTCGATCATTTTAATCCATCCGAAGAGTACCCCTCGGCTGATGACTATGAAGGGTTTTTAAAGAGAGACAAAATCAACCCTGATGAAAAACTTGAACTAGAAGAAAAACTTGCAAGGCAACAGGTGCTAGAAAAACTAGACATAGGAATTAAACGCAGAAAAAAAGAGCTATTCTTTGGAATTTCTAGCTGGGTTTTGAATAAATTTATAAATAGCGACTTTACAGATGAATCATTACAAAAATTCTGGGAGATTTGTAATCGTTATTTACCCACAGATATTAAAGAGCTTCTCGATACTTATCAAAGAACACATGGTTTTGATACAGAAGATTTTTGGGGATGGGACTGGTGGGAAATGGAGGGTCAACCGGAGGGGGTGGCGAATAGCATTGATGTAAGTGGTAAGTTTGATTGGTTGTTTTGTGCTAGAGCATTGGCATTAATAAAAGATTTATCAAAGGAACAGATATTGGCAATAAAGATAGAACCAAAGAGAGATTTTGTTTATCTAATAGAAAAAGAAGACAGTCCTGTTAAAAGCCGACTTAATCAGATAGTTCAAAATAAAGAAAAATGGCTTAAAGTTATCCCCGCTGAATCTTTTGATAAGGTCGATGACCTAAAAACGCTACTTAACACCGTTGTCCAAGAGCAGGAGCATAAGGAGCAGGATTTGTTGGTCAACGCAAAACTTGACCAGGCCAAAGTAGAAGATTTTTATCGCCATTTTAAAAGTGCATTCTTTAAGGTTGCGGGCATAAGAGCCTTTTTTCGCATTACTAAGAACTATGCTGAGCTTAAGAAGCAAACAAAGAAGGATATTAAGCAATGGGGCTTCAATCAAATTGATGACAAGGCAGCTTTCATAAAAGATTGGTATGTAAATTATTCCGATTGGGGCAAGCACTACGGAGAAGAGCTTGCATCCGCTGAAGACCTTCGATTATTTAGGGAGATGAGTAAGGATTTACCAGTATTTAATCCAAAAACTAAAGATCTGAATGAAAAGATTACTGAAGCTATTGAGCACTTGAAAGCGAAGAGGTTTAAACCCTCTTTAATAATAACCACTATTTATCCAAGTGAATTTTATAGAGCCGAGCCTAAGGATGGCAAATTTATTCCCCATTATCAGATGGGAGAATCTAAATTTAAGGGAATAGGCGGATTTATAGGTGTTTTTAGGTACAAAAATAAAGAAATTCCTATTGTTGAAGCACGAGCAAAAGATCAGAAAGAAGAAATCTGCGTGTTCGATCTCGACCAGTATGCGAATCTTATCCAGTATCCACCATATTCTCAAGATTCAGAAAAACCTTTCAGGAGAGACATATTTATCTTTCGTGTTATTGATCTAAATGAAGATCACGGTTTGAAGCAAAAAATCTTAGACCAAAAACCAGAGTGGCTTAAAAAATACGAGGATTCAGACAGATACCTTAGACAAAAGGTTATAACAAACATTTTAGAGAGGCTTGAACTAAGAGTTATTGATAAAAACGCTGGTATTAAGTTCATATTATCAACGGAATAGCATTTATTATGGTAACGACAAATTAATCTAAATATGAGCATCTTATTAACCGAAGATTTTGTACAAGAGCAAATAATTAAGCATCTAACCAGTAATGGGTGGAGTACAAGCCTGAAATCAAAAACGCTTAAAGAGCACGGGGTTGATATAAAAGTGCGAAATGACAAGTTTTCGCGCTACTGGCTTATTGAAGTTAAGGGTGATGCTAGCCCTACTGCTAAATACCCCAAATCACACCGCGAAGTGAACTTTAACCTTGCGGTTGGGCAAATTGTTACCCGTATGCAAACCACGGGTGCGCGGGCATATAAATACCGCTATAAATACGGAATTGGCTATCCCGCTTCCTTTAAGGACTTAGTAATGCGCCGTTTACCCTATGATGTCTGCGACAAGCTTAATTTGTATGTGTTTTTGGTTGATGAAAATGGCGCAGTTGAGATGTTGGGCTGGAGAGATTTGAAGAAGATACAGACGAATACGGCTACGAAGTAGCAGGTTGTAACTCTGGCGCGCGCAGGAGTTTCTTTATCTCAATCCATCTTTGCCTTAATTCCCCAATGTATACTGCGTTCTCAAAGACTTTGATTATTGCCTCAAAACTTGGCTGTATACTGTCCTTAGGCGCGGGGAGCCAGTCATTTTTAGCTTCATTTTTAGTACCCTGAATAGGACGTTAGAACCTTGTTGAAACAGGAAAGGTAAGTGTTTTATTTTATTTCTTCAATAGAAAGCGAACCGAAAGCTTCTTCCATAAGTCTTCTGCTACCTTGATAATCAGCTTGAGAAGATAGATTCATTGCTACTTGATACAGTTTTAAAGCTCGTTGTATTTCAGGTGGACATTTTTCAAAAAGATCGGGCCTGTCAAAAATTATTATCCCAGTCAATATATCTCCACCTCTTGTTACTTCTAATTCCTGGCCCTGATTGTTAGTAACGACGATTTTTTCTACGCTCATGGTGGAATGATAGCACAAAGAATAATTTGTACAAACCCAAAAATCGACCCAATTTGATATAATTTGAAATATGTCCAAAGAAACACTCCTAATTCACGGCTGGGACCCTCAATTTTACAACAATAATGTGGGGGAAAACGCAACCGACGATATTGCTTGGAGGCATAGACCTGATCTTATTCGCTTACTAAGTAAAAAATATAGCCTAAATTATTTTAACTTGCCGGGTTTTTGTGGAGTTCCTGAACCTGATAAAGAAGAATTTAATGTAGAGGATTTTACTGATTCTTTTGCTGATTGGATTGAAAAATCTAAAGAAAAACCTAAAGTTATTATTGGCTATTCGTTTGGAGGCGTAGTAGCACTTGATTATAAAGCTAGATATGATAATTCAATACCAACAATCCTAATCTCTCCTGCACTCTACAGAGGAGAATCTGCGAAATCTAGGTTTGCCCATTTAGCAAAAAATGTAATCCCGGAAGGAATATCTGAACCGCTCAAGAAGTATTACCAATATCTATTTAGTCGATATTACAGGAATGGAACGCCATTTTTAAGAGAAAGTTACGATCTGATTGTTCGAAGAGATATGACTCCTGAATTAAAAAAAATAGACCCAAGAAGTTTATTATTAATATATGGATCAGAAGATAGCGTTACACCATGGAAACAAGTAGAGAATGACGCAGCCACATTAGGACTTCAGTACGGAGTGATAGAAAAGGGTGGTCACAACATTGGTCAAACACACCCCGAAGAGATTGCTGCCCTAATAGATAAATTCTTGAGAACTAAATGAGATATTCTAAGGAAAGCTTAATTGATATTGGGGGAGATGTTATTGTTGAGGATAAAACAAGAAGTAACCCAACATATGACTGGATAGATATTGTAGGTATTCCACAAAGACCAGAATATTTAAAGCAATCTTTGTTTTTTGCTACACACTCCACAGGAGAAGAAGGTTGGGATAGTGGGTTCGATAGACGGCCATATGCAGCTCAAAGACTTAAAGAAAAAGGAGGGCATTTGGTGGTTGATACTGATATAGCCAATTTAGACACAGGATATATGAGAGCTACATCAGTAGATGCTCTGGCTTCGAAGATTTATGATGATGCTCGTCGTAAAGTAAAACCTTTCGTTATTGGAGTAACCGGGTCAGTTGGAAAAACAACAACAGTCGCGTTTTTAGAACATATACTAAGAACCAATTCCCAAGATGTTACAAGATTCTACTCAAAAAGATTAACCCCCTTGTCCGTAATGACACATTACATAAATAGGGTTAACCAAGAAACTGCGTTTATTGTAATGGAGTATAGCGCTTATTTTAAAGACCATGTTGCTAAACTTTCTAACTTATTGCCCCCCGATATATCGTTCTTACTAAATATCTACGATACCCATATTAACGAAGGAATGTTCGCAAATCAGAGAGAGATTTTTAATTCTAAAGTTCAAATTAAACCTGAAGGTAGAACTGGGTTTGTTAATCAAAGAATATTATCAAATCTAAGTGTAGAAGCACCACCAGACTGGAAACCTTTTTCAGTTGAAACTCCTGAAATAGATAATCCAAATTTTCCACCCACACTTCGTACAGCAGAGATGTTTACCGCTGGAAAACTCCTCTCAAAAAGTATTAGCATGTCAGATGAAGCATTCAATACTGCTTATCAAACATTTATTCCAAAAGAAAACCGAATAATCGTCTCAAATTATTATGATAAAAAAATATTTTTTCACGGAGAAACATCTGGGGGAAGTAGGCTTTGGAGTTGGTTTGAAACTGTTGATGGAAGTGAACCGTGGCTTTTAGTCGAAGAAATAAACTTCGCAGACGAAGATCCACAAGGCTTTATCAGCTTACTGGAAAAAGTGTTCAGTTCTGATAAAACTTTTGTCCTAGATACTCCAACAAATCGCCAGATATTACCAGTTAACGCCAATTATGTGAATAGCCAAGAATTTAAAGATATTCTTTCTAAAAAAGCGAATGGATATATTGTTTACCATAAAGCTCTAGCTACTCGATCTGATGATTTTGACCCCGAAACCTATTTAGTTCAAAGATGGTAATTTGAAACTTCCTTTGTAGTGTAATAGGTTCTAACATCGTCTAGTGCGTGGAGCAAAAATTGGTCATTGGTATACTTGTTCGCTGAAAAAGAGGAAACCTTTACTTGGCTCAAAGCTTTTTTAAAAGGAACAATGAAGGAATAAAAGAAAAAGAGTGCCGACCAATGGTAGTAA